>ERZ857998.711-NODE-711-length-44097-cov-40.583647_pt1 | contig 44097 bp, 43 predicted proteins | sample MGYA00519954_ERZ857998 | MGnify/ENA primary metagenome ERZ857998 (study PRJEB31778, sample SAMEA3449424) | human gut metagenome | biome: human gut; feature: human-associated habitat; material: faeces | place: United Kingdom | collected 2010/2012 ...
TTGATATATAAAGAAAAATAGAAAAAAAGTAGTGTAAAAACTTTACACTAACTTAATAATTTGGGGAGTGAAAATATGGAGATTTTAAGAGTTTGTGTAGGAAAATATAATGGTAAAGATGTTGACAGCTATAGTTTAAGGAATAGCAAAGGTTTTGGCATAAATGCTCTAAATTATGGTGCAATAATAACTGATATATTAGTTCCTGATAAAAATGGAGTTATAGAAAATGTTGTTATGAAATACAAAGATATTAATTGCTATAAAGAAAACCCAAGCTATTATGGAGCTTTTATAGGAAGGACATCAGGAAGAATTGCAAATGGAAAAGTTATGGTAAAGGATAAAGTTTTAAACCTTAATAAAAATTATGGTTATAATCAAGGACATGGAGGAGAAAATGGATTTAGTAAAAAATTTTTAAATGTTATAACTAACGCTAATGAAGAAGAAGCATATATTGAATTTTCCTACTTAAGTCCATGTGGTGAAGAAGGGTATCCAGGAAATTTAGAAGTTAAAGTAAGATATACCATAAATGAAGAAAATGAGTTTAAGATTTCTTATTATGCTATATCTGATGAAGATACATTAGTTAATTTAACAAATCATAGTTATTTTAATTTAAGTGGAAATTGCAAATCAAATATTTTAAATCACTATTTATATATTGACAGTGATTTTTTAGTAGAGCTTAATGACAAAGAGGTTCCAACAGGAAAAACAATAAAAATAGATAAAACTCCATTTGATTTTAATAGTCCTAAGACTATAGGAAGAGATATTGAGGAAGAGGATTATCAATTAAAGATTGGAAATGGATATGATCATTGTTGGTTATTAAATGGAGGAAATGATATTAAAATAAGACTTTATCATAAGGAGTCAGGCAGACAAATGGATGTTTATACTGATCAAAATAGCGTAGTACTTTATTCGCTAAATTATCCTGATGATGAAATTTTAGAATGTAATAAAAAAGCAAATAGAAGGGATGCTTTAGCAATAGAAACTCAAAGCCCACCAATAGGAGAAAATAATATTTTTGCTAATTATTCATTATTGAAAAAGGGTGAAGAATACATTAAAGAAACAATATATAAATTTTCAATAATAAAATAGACAAGCTTAATGATAATATTATATTTAATTTAGAAACTCTTAAAGGAGTTTCTTTTTTGGTTGGAAAATATCTCATAGAAGAGTATAATTTAGCATTTTTTATAAAGTTACTTTATAAAATATAAGTAGATAACTTAGTAAGGAGCTTTTTAATGAAAAATAAAACTCTATATGAATTATTTATTGGATTATTAGCTTTAATGGGAATAATGATGATAATTTTAGACTTAATGTATAGACTTCCTATTATAGTAGTAGAAAGCTTTTATTATATTAACTTAATTATTACTATTATTTTTTTTATAGACTATTTAATAAGATTATTTACTTCTAAAAAGAAGTTAAGGTTTATTTTTAGCAATTTCATAGATATATTATCTATTTTTCCTATTATCTTAATTAGAGAACTTATCTTTAATTTAAATTTAGGAAGATTAATGGATATTAATACAGAGTTTATAATAATAAAATTAATAATTTTATTTATATTTGTTATAAAATTTAAAAATAAAATTAGAGAAGCTGTAAAAGTAAATAAATTTAATTATTTATTAATTATTACAACAATAATAATAGTACTTGGAGCTGTAATAATAGCTTTGTTAGAAGAAATGTCTTTTGGAGATGCAATATGGTGGAGTTTTGTTACCTTCACTACAGTAGGCTATGGAGATATATTGCTAACTACTAAGATGGGAAGAGTAGTTGCAGTTATACTAATGGTTTTTGGTATAGGTTTTATAGGAGTAACCACAAGCACAATTGCTGCTTATACCGTTAATAGAGATATGAAAAAAGGAGTAAAAAGAAATTTTAAAGATGAAACTATTGAATTTATAAAAATTAAAATAGATGATTTAGATAATGTTTCAGATGAAGAGCTTGATAATATATATAAGACTTTAAAAGTTCTTAAAGAAAATAGAAGAAAATATAAATAATTTTAATCCTTTAAGAAGAGAATAAAGATATAACTAAAGATAAGCCTTATATGGAGGAAAATATGGAAAATATATTAAAAATATTTACAAGAGATATAAAAAGTATAATAAAAAACTGGGTTGCTTTAATTATTATTGTAGGGCTTATGATATTGCCTTCATTATATGCTTGGTTCAACATTAGAGCAAGTTGGGATCCTTATGGAAATACAGGAGGAATAAAGGTTGCAATAGTTAATAATGATAAGGGAGGAAATCTTCAAGATAAATTTATTAATGTAGGAGATGAACTTATAGCTAAGCTTAAGGAGAATACTAACTTAGGCTGGGAATTTGTTTCTGAAGAAGAAGGAAATAATGGAGTTCATAAGGGAAAGTATTATGCAACAATAATAATACCAGAAGAGTTCACAAGTGAAACCTTATCAATAATTAATAATAATATAAAAAGACCTACTTTAATATATAGAGTAAATGAAAAAAGTAACGCAATTGCTCCTAAAATTACTGACAAAGGAATTACTACTATAAAATCACAAGTTGATAGTAATATTATTGAAACAGTAGACGGATTAATTTTTATGGTATTTAATGAGATGGGAGTAAGTATTGAAGGATCTAAGGATAAAATATTAAAGCTAATAAATGGAGTTATTGACTTAAACAACAAAGTTCCAGAAATAGAGAATATAATAAATGAAATAAATAATGGAAGTTCTAGTGCAGAAAATTTAATTACTAAAGCTAAGGATAATTTACCATTACTACAAGATACATTAAATTCTAGTGATAACTTATTAGTTGATACTAAAAATGCCTTAGAAAAGTCTAAGGGAGCATTAGGAGATGTAGCACCAGTTATTAAGTCAGACTTAGAAGTTATAAATAGAGAGCTTGGTAACTTAGAAGGCCTTATTAATACTGTAATTAATATAAATATAGATAAGAATTCGATTTTAAATGGTCTTGATAATATTAGTATTAAACTTGGTGATATTAATAGTAGAGTTAATGGAATAATAAAATCCTTAGAGCCATTGTCTAAATTTAATAATAACTTAAAAGAAATAATAAATGAATTAAATACAGTGAGCACAAAATTAAATTCTGCTATAGATATAATTGCTAAAGTAAGTGATACAGTTAATAATGCAAGTCCAGTTGATAAAAGTAAACTTCAAGAAATTAAATCACTAATAGAAGCTAATAAAAATATAGTATCAAATATATTAAATAATTATGATTCTTTATATATACCTGCTATAAATAAAGCTATAGATGAATTAACTAATATATCTGATAATTCCATTACCTTAGTAAATGAAGCAAAATCAGCTATTCCAGATATAGAAAGTTTATTAAATAATTTAGATAATGCATTAAAACTTGGTAAGGGGGATATAGAAAAATTAAATAATGAAATGCCTAAGATTAAAGCAAGCTTAAGCAATATTTCTTCAAAGTTATCTTCAATAAATAAAGATGAGGCAATAGATAAGTTATTATCTTTATTAAAAAATGATTGGGAAGCAGTTAGCAGTTTTTTAGGAAGTCCTGTTGAAATAAAGGAAGAAGTATTATTTCCTATACCTAACTATGGATCAGCAATGTCTCCATTTTATTCAACCCTTGCTTTATGGGTAGGAGCATTAATTCTAGTTTCTTTATTAACCACAGAGCCTCATGCTTTTAAGGAGGAAATTGCCTTTAAACCTTATGAAAAGTATTTTGGAAAGTTTCTAACCTTTGGATTTATAGGAATATGCCAAACATTAATTTTGACATTAGGAGATATTTTCTTATTGAAATGTTATGTATTAAACAAAGGGCTATTTATAGGTGTAAGCCTTTTAAGCAGTATAATATTTATATTGATAGTGTATACCTTAGTATCAATATTTGGTAATGTTGGAAAAGCAATAGCTGTTATACTTTTAGTTATACAAGTAGCTGGTGCTGGTGGAACATTCCCAGTAGAAGTAATGCCAAGTTTCTTTAAGAAAGTAAATCCATTATTACCTTTTACATATGCAATTTCAGCCATGAGAGAAGCTGTTGCTGGAATTGTTAAATCAAACTTAACTAGGGATATAATTATGCTTTTAAGTTATGGAGTAATATTTGTATTAATAGGGTTATTCTTAAAGGGACCTATTAATAAAGCAAGTAGAAGATTTGTAGAAAAATTAAATGAAAGTGGTCTAATAGGACACTAGTATGGAATGAAGAATGAAAAATTAAGAATGTTGAATTAAGGAAGGAACTCCTTCGGCGTTCCCTAAATTAATGATTCAAAATGTGTAATAGATAATGCATAATTAGTGGAAAATGAAATAATGAAGGAGCTTTAAATAAGTTCCTTCATTATTTAATTTAATCTTGTAAAATATCTTTTATAATTAAATCTATTTCAGAGATTTCTTTATCTGTATATGTAATGATGTCATAATCATAAGAATAATTATCAAGAGCTCTTTCTGTTGAATGATTATTTTGTTCAGATGTTAAATTATTCTTATAATCAACTCTAGTTATATGTATAGATATTGTTTTACCTATATTTTTTAAACATTCTATTTCTCTTGGGAATCTTGCATCTGGAATAATAGCAATATCAAAATCATCTTTAACTAGGTTAAGTATTCTAAGAAGCTCATTGATTACGAAGAATTCATCTTGCGCTCTCATTTTGTCACCTAATTTTTGAAGTATATCTCTTCCAACTTCATCTTTAATGCCATTCCAATTATAAACTTGGGTAGCAACCATTTTTAAGTAATCGGCATAATGAAGTATAAATACTTTTTTTCCTTTTGCCTCAAGAAGATTTTTTAGTTTATTTGCAAGTGTGTCTTTACCATGTCCAGCAGGACCAGAAATTGATATGCATTTCATCAATATGTTCTCCTTTTTCTAGTTAATAATTTTCTTTAATGATTATATCATTATATATTGAAAAATATGATATAATAAATTAAAATATATATTATATATTTGTTTGCAGATGTGGCGGAATGGCAGACGCATCATCTTGAGGGGGTGACGGGGGAATCCTCGTGCGGGTTCAAGTCCCGCCATCTGCACCATAGTATAATAAGCTAGAATTAAAAGTATAAAATTAAAGAAAATAAATAGTAAATCAATCTTATGATTGATTTTTTTCTTTTTTAGAGAAACTCATATGCAATATGATATAATTAAAATGAAGGAATAAATAGTAATTTATTGAAAGGGAATGATTGTATGAATTATTATCCTATGCCAATGTTAATATGGAATGTATTTGAAAAAAGTTTTCGTAATAATTTATGGATGTTTCATATAGATGATTCTAAAAAATTAATTAAATCTGCAAAGTTTAAATATCAAGAAATAATCAGGGAAATTCCAAGGTTTGAAAAGAATGATGTTCTTTTAGTTAATATTCTTAGTGCAGCTCAACTTGCAGCAATTTATCTTTCATTACCGCAAAAAGCTGATGTTAAAGTGGTTGAAAAATTTTATAGTAAGTCAATGAATGATAATAAAATAATGATGATTATTTTAAAAAATACTAAGAATTTCACAAAAAAATATCAAAAAAATCAATTGAAACAGTCTATAAAAAGTAATAAGGCAACAAACCCATATACATGGAGATATAAATTTTATTATGGAGAAAATATAGACAGTTTTGATGCTATCTTTGATAAATGTGGAATATGCTATTTATTCAAAAAGCTAGGAATATTTGATATAGTTCCTGCATTATGTGCATATGATTACGAAATGGCGAAACATACTAATACTATTTTTTCAAGAAATACAACAATTGCAAGTGGTGGAAAAGTATGTGATTGTCACTATAAAAAACAAAATTTTTAGTGTGGGGTTGTTTTAACAGATCCACATTTTATATATGACAATTAAAAAGTAATAATTCATAAGTTGAGACAAAAGATTAATATGTGCTATAATGAAGATAAAAAATTATAACTATTACATAAGAATTATTATTATAAAATTTTGATATTAATTTTATGTTGATAGTTTTAATGTAATGGAGGAAATATAAATGAGTTTAACAGAGGTATTAGGAATTAAATATCCAATAATTCAAGGTGCAATGGCTCAAATAGCTACAGCAGATCTAGCAGCAGCAGTATCAAATGCTGGTGGTCTAGGAATTATCGCAAGTGGAGGTTTTTCGCCAGATAGAATAAGAGAAGAAATTAGAAGGTGTAAAGAGTTAACAGACAAGCCTTTTGGAGTAAATGTAATGCTTATGCATCCTAATAAAGAAGAAATAGCAAGAATTGTAGTTGAAGAAAAAGTTAAAGTGGTTACTACTGGAGCTGGATCACCAGCACCTTATATGAATATGTGGAAGGAAGCTGGAATAATTGTTATACCAGTAATACCAAATGTAAAGATTGCAAAGAAAATGGAAGCAATAGGTGCTGATGCATTAGTAGCAGAAGGAACTGAAGCAGGTGGACATGTAGGAGAAAGTACTACTTTAGCTCTTGTTCCACAAATTGTTGATGCTGTTAATATTCCAGTGGTGGCTGCTGGTGGAAGAGGAATAGCAGCAGCCTTTGCTTTAGGAGCACAAGGTGTTCAAATAGGAACAAGATTTATAGCAACAAATGAATGTCCTGTTCATGATAATTTTAAAAATGCAGTTTTAAACTGTGGAGATGCAGATACTGTAGTTACAGGTAGAACACTAGGAGCTCCGGTAAGAGGAATAAAAAACCCTATGACAATAAAGTTCTTAGAGTTAGAAAAAAGAGGAGCTAGTAGAGATGAATTTGAAGAATTAGGAACTGGAGCACTTAGAAAAGCAGCTATAGATGGTGATATAGAAAATGGATCTGTAATGACAGGACAAATATCAGGGATAATAAATAAAATTACATCTGTGGAAGAAGCTATAGAAGCTATGATTTCAGAAGCAGAGGAAGTTTTTGAAGCTTTAGGAAAAATTAAATTTATATAAAATTACTGAAAAATGTAATGCAGAAAGATATATTAATTTAATTTTAAGTCAAGGTAGTACTCAAGTGATATTGAAAAAGCAACCTCATTTGATTGGAGAAGATAAGGAAGTTTTTGAACTAGCTTGTAATGAAGTTAAAAAGAAAAAACCACATATAGATATAAGTAAGACAAGGTTTGAGGGGTTTGATGAAGGCTTATGTGTTCAATGTATGCATATTGGTCCCTTTGATAATGAAAAGTTAACTGTTGAAAAAATTGATAAGTATATTATAGAAAATAACTTAGTTAATGATATTAGTGGAATTAATGAAGATGGAAAAGTTAGAAGACATCATGAAATTTACTTATCAGATCCTAGAAGGTGTAACATTGAAAGAATGAAAACTGTTATAAGGCATCCTGTTAGGAGAAAGTAAGTTTAATAAATTTATTAAGGAAAACGGTCTTATTTAGGAGAGATAGGTATGGAGCTTATACAAGCAAAAAGTATTATATCAGCATATAAAGAAAATAATAATTGGTTTGGAACTAATTATAATATGAATATATACAAGGGATGCTGTCATGGATGTATATATTGTGATAGTAGAAGTGAATGCTATGGTATAGATAACTTCGATAGTGTTAGAGCCAAAGAAAACTCTTCAGAAATTATAAGAAGAGAATTAAAATCTAAAAGAAAAAAAGGTGTTATTGGAACTGGAGCTATGAGTGATCCTTATAATCCTTTTGAAAAGAAGTTTGCTTTAACTCGTAATGCATTAGAAAGTATTGATAACTTCGGATTTGGAGTAGCTATAGCAACAAAAAGTGATTTAATTGTAAGAGATATTGATATTTTAAAAAGAATTAAAGAGCATTCGCCAGTACTTTGTAAAATTACAATTACAACAGCAGATGATAAGTTATGCAAGATGATTGAACCAAATGTAGTAGTTACATCTAAGAGGTTTGAAGCTATAAAAAAATTATCTGATGAAGGTATATACACAGGAATATTATTAATGCCTATATTGCCTTTTATAAATGATACTGAAGAAAATATAATTAATATTGTAAAACTTGCAAAAGAAAATGGAGCTAAATTTATTTATCCTGCCTTTGGCGTTACTTTAAGGGCTAATCAAAGAGATTACTTTTTTAATATGTTAGATAAGAATTTTCCTGGAATAAAAGAAAAATATATTAAGAGCTTTGGCAATTCTTATATGTGTAGTAGTCCTAATTCTAGAAAGCTTAATAATACATTTGTTAATGAATGCAACAGACTAGGAATACTCTATAAAATGAGGGATATAATAAATAGCTATAAAAAAGGATATAATAATCAACAACTAAGTTTATTTGACATATAGTTAAAAGCTTTAGATAAGTCTATTTAATTAAAATGAACATAACAATTATTATAGAAGGAGATAGAGATTATATTTTAGATAAGTATATTTGCTTATGGTAAAGTATATAATTTCTATTTTCTTTTTTTATATTTTTAAGGAGTAAATTTTGTACAAGCATATTTTATGTGTTATTATAAGTATAAAGTTTATTAGATATAAGTAATAACTTCACATTAGGAGGAAACATGATAAAAGCAGTATTATTTGATTTAGATGGAACACTATTAGATACAAATGAATTAATATATAATTCTTTTGATAAAACTTTTAAAGATAAATTAGGAATAGAGCTTAAGAAAGAAGAAATTTTAGATTTTTTTGGGAAACCTTTAGGAGAACCTTTCAAAAAACATGCAAGAGAAGAAGATATTAATGATTTAGTTGCTTATTATAGAAAATATAATGAAGATATTCACGATAAAATGTGTTTTGCATTTAAGGGGGTAAAAGAACTTTTAGAAGGACTAAAAGAAAAAGGAATAAAGACAGGAATCGTAACTTCTAAGAGAGAAGAACTTGCAGTAAGAGGAATGAAGATAGCAGGAATTCATGATTATATGGATGTAATTATAACACCAGAATCTACAGAACTTCATAAACCAAATCCTGAACCAGCTTTAAAAGCTTGCAGTGATTTAGGTATAGAGCCTAGTGAAGCTATAATGGTAGGTGATAGTATTTATGATATTTACTGTGGTAAATCTGCAGGGTGTAAAACATGTGGCGTAAATTATACATTTATTGGATTAGATACTTTAAAATCATCTAAGCCAGATTATTTTATAGATGAACCAGAAGATATTTTAAATTTACTTTAGTAATTAGGGGGAGAATATGAAAAATATAGTTATTTTAGATGGGAAGACTTTAGGTGAGTTAGAATTTGATGAATTGAAGGCCTTTGGAGATGTGGTTTATTATGATACAACTAAGCCAGAAGAAGTTGCTGAAAGAATAGAAAATGCTCATATAGTTTTAACTAATAAGGTTGTTTTAAATGAAGATAACTTAAAGGGAGCAAAAAACTTAGAGCTAATCTGTGAAACTGCTACAGGATTTAATAATATAGACATAGTTTATGCAAAAAATAATAATATTGCTGTAACTAATGTTGCAGGTTATTCAACTAATACAGTAGCTCAGCATACATTTGCAACGGTTTTATCTTTATATGATAAACTTTTCTATTATGATGAATATGTGAAATCGGGGGAATATGCAAAGAGTGGATTATTCACAGATGTAAGTAAGCCTTTTTATGAGTTAGAAGGTAAAACCTGGGGAATAATTGGATTAGGAGCAATAGGAAGAAGGGTAGCAAAGGTAGCAGAAGCTTTTGGGGTTAATGTTATTTATTATTCTACTTCAGGTAAAAATTCAAATGCTGATTATAAAAGAGTTGAATTTGATGAATTACTTAGAATTTCAGATATAATTTCTATTCATTCACCATTAAATAATGCAACTGAAGGTTTAATTAATTATGATGTAATTAAAAAGATGAAGAATTCAGCAATATTAGTTAATATGGGAAGAGGACCTATAGTTGTTGAAAGTGACCTTGCTAAGGCCATAGATGAAGAATTAATAGCAGGTGCTGCACTAGATGTATTCGAAGTAGAGCCTATAAAATCTGATAATCCTTTAGTTATGGTTAAAAACAAAGATAGATTAGTATTAACTCCTCATATAGCATGGGCAAGTGTAGAGGCTAGAGATAGATTATTTAAAGAAGTTATAAATAATATAAAAGCATTTTATAATGGAGAAATTAGAGGAAGAGTAGAATTGTAATAATATTAAGTATTTAACGAAAAGTTTGACAATATATAAAAAATATAGTATATTACTAATTAATTTAATAAATTTCTGAATAAAATAAAAGCTTAGAATGAGAGTAGTAAAAAGTATGAGATATTAAAGAGAGTAGGAAAAGGTGAGAGCCTACATATAATCGCTTTTGAACTCGCTCAGGAGCTACAAGACTGAATGGGGAAGGTAGGTCTTGTCGGTATAGTATACCGTTAAATAAATTAAGTTAAAAACTTGGATGGTACCGCGTAAGTCGCTCCAAATAATGGGGGATTTATGCGGTTTTTTATTTCCCAGTTAATATAAATTATATAATAAGCAAGGGGGCATATTTAAATGAATTACAAAAAATATAAGAAGTTTCAAACTATAAAGTTAAATGAAAGAACTTGGCCAAATAAAGAAATTGAAAAGGCACCAATTTGGTGTAGTGTGGATTTAAGAGATGGTAATCAAGCTTTGATTAATCCAATGACTGTTGAAGAAAAGATAAAGATGTTTAATCTTTTAATAGAATTAGGCTTTAAAGAAATAGAAATAGGATTTCCTTCTGCATCACAAATAGAATTTGATTTCTTAAGAAGGTTAGTTAATGATAATTTAATACCAGATGGAGTTAAGGTACAAGTTTTAACTCAAGCAAGACCTCATTTAATTAAAAGGACTTTTGAAGCTTTAGAAGGTGTTAAGGAAGCTATCCTTCATATATATAATTCTACATCAGTACTTCAGAGAGATGTAGTGTTTAATATGAGTAAGAATGAAATTAAAGATATTGCAGTAGAAGGAACTAAATTAGTTAAAGAATATAGTAAAGACTTTAATGGTAAGATATATTTAGAGTATTCTCCAGAAAGTTTTACAGGCACAGAAGTTGAGTATGCTTTAGAAGTCTGTGAAGCAGTATTAGATGCTTGGGGAGCTAGTAATGAAGAAAAAGTAATTATTAATTTACCTTCAACTGTAGAAATGGATACACCAAATGTTTTTGCAGATCAAATAGAGTGGGTGAGTACACATTTTTCTAACAGAGAAAGAGTAATTTTAAGTGTACATCCTCATAATGATAGAGGAACTGGAGTTGCAGCAGCAGAATTAGCTATGTTAGCAGGTGCAGATAGAGTGGAAGGAACTTTATTTGGTAATGGGGAAAGAACAGGAAATGTGGATATTATTAATTTAGCTTATAATATGTTTTCTCACGGTGTAGATCCAAAACTTCAACTTGATGATATTAATAAAGTTATAGATATTTATGAAAAGTGTTGTAAAATACCTGTTCATATAAGACATCCTTATGCGGGGGAATTAGTATTTACTGCATTCTCGGGATCTCACCAAGATGCTATTAATAAGGGAATGAAAAAATATATGGAAAGGAATAACAAATATTGGGAAGTGCCATATTTACCTATAGATCCTAGGGATTTAGGAAGAGAATATGAGGCCTTAGTTCGAATAAATAGCCAATCGGGAAAAGGTGGAGTAGCCTTTGTTTTAGAAAGTCATTATGGATATAAGATGCCGAAGAGGATGCATAAGGAATTTGGAGAAATAATTCAAGAAGTAACAGAAAAAGTTGGTGAAATATCACCAAAGGTAATAATGGACAAGTTTGAAGAAGAATACTTAGATGTAAAAGGACCATTTAAATTAATTAAATTTAAGATAGAAGATATTGAAGCACAAGATGATATTAAAGATAATACTACAATAAATATTAAGTTCTTATATAATGGAGAAGAGAAAAATTTTGTTGCCAAGGGAAATGGACCAATAAACTCATTAAAGAAGGCTTTAGTAAATAGTAAATTAGTAGAAACTACAATTTTAGATTATGCAGAACACTCACTTGGAGAAGGTTCAGAGGCAAAGGCTGCATCTTATGTTGAGATGAAGAGATTAGATAACTCAACCACTACCTTTGGTGTAGGAGTAGATAGTAATATTACTATAGCTTCTATTAAAGCAGTTTTTAGTGCTATAAATAGACTATATAAAGAAATGTAGAATGTAGAATTATTAAATTGGAGCTGATTTAACAGCTCCAATTTAATAATTATAGTGCTTTTTGGATTAAATTAGAATTATTCCATTTGTTCTTTTTCCATTGAAGAAGTAATTCATTTAGCATTTTTCTTAGTACTTTTCCTATAATATAGTAGCAATTATCATTTAAATTAGCTAATGAAATTCTAAAGGACCATTCAGAAGAGGCAAAGCCATCACCGTTTAATAAAACTACAGAATAATCTCTAGCTAAGGTATAAAGTATATCAAAAGGTGTATAATTAGAAGAAATATAATTTGAGAAATCTTCATTATATAAAGTTCTAGCCCAAGATATAATATTAACTTCAGTATAATAAGATGCATCCATAGGATTTTCATCAAGATTTAATTCTAAGCCTTCAAATAATATGGATTTACGTCTTTTACATATTTCCATAGTTAATTTTTTATAATTATTTTTTATATCAATAAGAGCTGATCCACAGAATAAAGCCATTTGAACTTGTTGAGGTGTAGAAAGTCCAGCAGTATGATTCAAAGCAACTTGTCTACTATCTGCAACTAATCTATCTATAAATGGAACTTCTTCTGGGTTTAAATTCATATGTTTATATCTAGCATTTAGTTTTTCTTTTTCAACATTTGATAAATTTTTAATTTTATCGTTACATATATTATTTTTATTAAGGATTATAGTACCTAGTCTCCAACCTGTTACCCCAAAGTATTTAGATAATGAGTAAACACCTATAGTATTGTAAGGTAAATAAGAGATAATTGATTTGAAATCTTTTATAAAGGTACAGTAAACATCATCAGTTATAATCATTAAATGAGGATTATAATTTTTAACTACATTTATTAAGTTATTAATTGTAGTTTCATTTAAAGCAATAGAAGCAGGATTATTAGGGTTAACTATAAATAAAGCTTTTATGTCAGTATCTTTAAGTTTTTCTAACTCTTCTAATGGGTATTGGAAGGTTGGAATATTATTTTCATCTAATTCATTTGCATGAATTCTAATTACATTAAAATCATATTCAGGCAAATGAGGTATTTCTAAATAAGGTGTGAAAATTGGTGTCATTAGTGCTATTTTATCACCTTTATTTAATAATTTATTTGCAGCTAAAGAATCAAAAATATAGCACATTGCAGCGGTGCCACCTTCTACAGCAAAAACATCGAATTGGTTGTTATATTTATTATCATTACATAATTCTTTTAATAAATATTTATTAACTATTTTTTCTATATGTAGAAGCATTCTATCTGGAAAGGGGTAATTATCTCCTATAATACCATCACAAATTTCAAATAAGAATTCATCACTGTTAAAATTAAATTCATCTATACAAAAATCTATTATATCCTTTAAAAGTTTTATACCAGGTAAATTTATATTTTCATTATAGTATTTTAAAAATCTATTATAAATTCCTTCTTTTTTTAGCATTCCAGCTAAATTTTCTATAGTTAAAGTTCTTTGACATTCTAAAACAGCAAATTGCCCCAAAGTAAAGAAAGCTTGTCTAGGAGTAGCAGAAATCCAGTTAGGGTTTCCTCTTCCAGCATCTAATACAGTTCCATTAAATTTTTCTTTGTTTAAATTAGCTAAACTTATTAATTTATCTTTAAATTCGAAAGGGCTTATTCTTCCATAAAGTTTTTTTAAGTAGTCCTTTTCTAAAGTTATGTCCATTGCAGTCTCCTTTTACATTTAATTGTCTATTACTAGTATATAGATAGAAAATAAAAAATCAATTATTTCCTGCAAAAAATATAAAAAATGAAATAATTACGTCATATATTATACAAATGAAAATTTATATTATTTATCAAAGAAGAATATTAATAAATTAATAAAAAAAATATTAAATATTTACTAAAATACTTCTTGAAATGCAAAAATAATGCGTATATAATAAAGTTAAAATTTAATAATGTTCGGTTGAAGGTAGTGGGAGAGTGATTTTTAGTAATCCACCGAAGAAGTAAATCTTTCAGGTATTAGGACCGCTATTGGACGAACCTCTGGAGAGACTCAAGAAAAAGAGCACCGAAGGAGCAAGATAACTTATATTTAAGTTATTGAAACTCTCAGGTAAAAGGACAGGGGATAAGATAGAGCTATAATTTTATTGTTATAGTTTTACTATCTATTCTCCTCCGTAAAATATATTTTAAGGGGGATTTTTTATGTTAAACAAAATTCAATCTATTTTAAGTGCTGTAAATAGCATTATATGGGGACCACCATTACTTATTTTATTAGTTGGTACAGGTATCTACTTAACATGGAAGCTTAAATTACTTCAAGTATTTAGATTACCACTAGCATTTAAGTATATATTTTCTAAGGAAGAAGATAATGATGAAAATGCAAAAGGTGATGTTTCGAGTTATGGTGCATTATGTACAGCTTTATCAGCAACTATTGGAACAGGAAATATAGTTGGAGTTGCAACAGCTATTACTGCTGGAGGACCTGGAGCATTATTTTGGATGTGGTTTGCAGCATTTTTTGGAATGGCAACAAAGTATGCTGAAGGGTTACTTGCTATTAAATATAGAGAAGTAGATGAGAATGGAGAAATGGCCGGAGGACCAATGTATTACATAAAAAATGGGTTAGGCTTAAATTGGTTAGCAAAATTATTTGCCATATTTGGAGTTGGAGTAGCTTTACTTGGAATAGGAACTTTTGGACAAGTTAAATCTATTGCAGATGCTGCAAAAATAGGATTTAACGTACCTATAGGGGCTACAACAATAATTATTACAGTAATAGTTGCTTTAATAACTTTGGGTGGAATAAAGAGAATAGCAAGTGTTTCTGAAAGAGTAGTTCCTTTTATGGCAATTTTATATATTATTGGTGCTTTATTAGTATTATTCTTTAATTATGATAAAATACCTTCAGCACTTTTATTAATAATAGAAAGTGCTTTTAATCCTAAGGCTGCTTTAGGTGGAGCTACAGGAATAACAGTATCAATTGCTATGCAAAGAGGGATTGGAAGAGGTATATTTTCTAATGAATCTGGATTAGGAAGCGCTCCAATAGCAGCAGCTGCTGCAAAAACAAATTCACCAGTAAGACAAGGATTAATTTCAATGACAGGAACATTTTTAGATACAATAATTGTTTGTACAATGACAGGTATAGTAATAGTTCTAACTGGAAACTATAGTGGAGGCTTAGAAGGAGCAGCTTTAACAACTGCAGCTTTTGAAAATGGATTACCAATAGCAGTTGTAGGAAAATACATAGTTAATATAGGGCTTATGTTCTTTGCATTTACAACAATCATAGGCTGGAACTATTATGGAGAAAGATGTATTCAATATCTATTCGGAATAAAAGGAATAAAACCATATAAGATATTATTTATAGCATTAGTGGGAGTTGGACCTTTTTTACCATTGGAAATGATTTTTATAATAGCAGATATAGTAAATGGTCTTATGGCATTTCCAAATTTAGTAGGATTAATAGGACTAAGGAAAGTAATAATTGAAGAAACAGAACAATACTTTGAAGATTTAAAGGAAAGTGAAAAAAATGTACTTTCAGCTTAATATTTTTTTATTGATATAGTTTTAAAATTAAATAGATTAATTAGAATAAATATATAAAATAAAAAAAGCCTTTTAAATTTGAATATAGGCTTTTTTTATTTGTTAGAATTGAAAGATATTTCTTTATGGACAAATATCAAATTAATTATATCAGATACTTTGCAAAACTAACTTCTGTTTAAGTAAAAAACCAAATTACTTTTTCAATTTACAAAAATAAATTCATTTTAATAATTGACAGTAAATTATTGTAAATGTAATATTGAATTAACATAATATACAATATTTGGAGGTTAAACTGTGTATAAATTATTGCTAGTAGATGATGAGATTTTAGTTAGAGAAGCAATTGCTGGGAATATTCATTGGAAAGAACTTGGATATGAGCTAGTATCAACTTGTGAAAATGGTAAAGAAGCAATAACATACATTAAAGAGAATAAAGTTGATGTAGTTCTTACAGATGTATGTATGCCATTTATAGATGGAATTGAGTTAAGCAAATATATTCACATTAATAATCTTGAAATTGATGTTATTATATTTAGCGGATATAACGAATTTGAATATGCTCAAAAAGCTATTAGGTATGGGGTATCTGAATATCTCTCAAAACCAATTACATCATATGAACTTTCAGAAGTATTAATAAATCTAAAAAAAAGACTAGACAAGAAGAAAGAAATTGAGAATGAATTTAAAAAAATAAACAAAAGTTATTTTAAAAATTTAATTTTAATTCAATCCAAAATTATTAAGAATTTAATAATGGGAAATGAGCTAGAGGAAAGTCGTAAAGAAATAGAAGAATACGGAATCAATATAGATTATTTATCCTATAGAGTTGCTATTATTGAAATAGATATATATTCAGATTCATATAATACAGATAAAGATAAAATTAAACAAGGTGATATGAAATCTTTTGTTATATATAACATTAGTAATGAAATAATAAAAAGATATAATGCAGGTGAAGTATGTAAAGGAGATAATAATAGAGCTTTTATTTTATTATGGACAAACTCTCCAAGAGAATTTTCAAATATAATAAGTAAAATTTTTGAGGAAATACAAGAAGAAGTTTTTAAATTTTCAGAGTTAACTATCACAATTAGTATTGGAGAAAATGTTTATTCACTATCAGATTTACATAAGTCTTATAAAGATGCAGAGGAATTACTTTTATATAAGTATTTATGGAATGAAAATCAAATCTTTGATAGAGAAAAGTTAAAAAATAAGTTAAATGCATCATTAAATCTAGATGGAATTATAGATAAGTTAATACTATCAATTAAGTTAAATGAGAGAAAACAAATAGAAGAAAATATTTTTGAAATTCAAGAACTATTTAGAGAAGGATATATAAAAAAAGATAAGATGTGCTTATATTTATTTGAAATAATTTCGCAAACCTGTGATTTATTAAGATTAAGTAATATAGCAGAAGAGTTTATATACAAAATAAAAGAAAATTCTATTACTAAAATAACAGAATCAAGATCCTTAAGTGAAGCTATTGTTATATTAAAAGAATTTTGTTTTATGTCATGTGAAAAAATGTATATTCAAAAGAATTCTTATTCAAATAAATTAGCTATATTAGCACTTGATTACATTGAAAAGAATTACAATGATTATGATTTAAATTTAAATATTATTTGTTCTTATCTTTGTATAAGTACTAGCTATTTTAGTACAATATTTAAAAATTATACAGGATATACTTTTATGGAAGTTTTAATAAGAACCAGAATGGATAAGGCAAAGGAATTATTAGAAAATACAAATTTAAAAAATTATGAGATTTCAGATAAGGTAGGTTTTAGAGATCCTCATTATTTTAGTATAGCCTTTAAAAAAATAACAGGTAAAAGTCCAAAGGAATATGCAAAGGAGATGAGGAAAAATTAGTATGAAAAGAACAAAGAAAATATATAAAGTTTTCCAATACTTAAATATAAGAACATCTATATTAATCTCTTTTTCCATATTAATTATGACAACATTATTAGTAATAAGTTTTATTTCCTTCAGATATACTGAAAATACAGTAAGAAACAATTCTGTAGATTATACAACAAAAATTATAGAACAAATTAATAATGATATTGATTCATATATTGTATCTATGGATAACATATCAACATTAGTTTCAAAAGATTCCGAGGTTCAAGAATACTTATTTGATAACAAATCCAATAAAAATTATGATTTATATAAGCAAAGAATATTAAAGTTATTTAAAACTGTAAGGGAAACAAGAGAAGATATATGTAATATAGCTATAATAGACAAAAAAGATAAGTATATTATAAATGATGGAAGGGATGAACCTTCAGAATATGTTTCTATACAAAACACAGTTTGGTATAAGAACTCTATTTTAAAGAGGGGAGAAACTTATATTTCGTCTTCACATGTTCAAAATGTAATTAAGGATGACTATAGATGGGTTATTACTTTATGTAGAACTTTAATAAATCCTAATACTAATGAGCAAGAAGGTGCTTTTTTTATTGATTTAAATTACAATGCAATTAGCGATTTATGTGAAAAAAATGCCTTAGGAAAGAAAGGATATGTATTTATTATAGATGAAAAAGGAGAGATAATATATCATCCTAAGCAACAACTTATATATAGCGGATTAATAAAAGAAAATATAGAAAAGATTATTAATAATGATAATAATTATTTTGTTGCTGATGTAAGAGGAGATAGTTGTGTATACACATTTAGTAAATCTGAAAAAACTAAATGGACAGTTGTTGGAGTAGCTTATATGGATGAATTAATAAAAAATAATAATGAAATAATACAAGTTTATGCAGTAGTACTATGTATTATTCTTGGATTGGCCATAATAATTTCAATAAGGATATCTAAGGAAATAACTAAGCCACTTGAGAAATTGAAGAATTCTATGAGAGAAGTTGAAAAAGGTGATTTTGAAAATGTGAATATAGTAATTTCAGGAGAAAATGAAATATCAAGTTTAAGCAATTCTTTTAAAATTATGATATCAGAAATTAAAAAATTAATGGAACAGAATATAAATGAGCAGAAACAAAAAAGAAAAAGCGAAATAAAAGCTTTACAAGCTCAAATAAATCCACATTTTCTTTATAATACATTAGATTCTATAATATGGATGGCTGAGTGTAATAAAACAAAAGAAGTTGTAATAATGACATCTTCTCTTGCTAAATTATTAAGAGAAAGTATCAGTAATGAAGAAGAAGTTACTACAATAAATAGAGAAATAAACCATATAGAAAATTACTTAACTATTCAAAAAATGAGATATAAAGATAAGCTTGAATTTATAATAGATGTGGAAGAAAGCATATATAATGTAAAAATAATCAAACTTATATTACAACCTATAGTAGAAAATGCCATTTATCACGGAGTCAAGTATAAGGAAGGTAAAAGCTTAATATTAATAAGTGGTTTTAATTGTGGTAATGATATAGAAATCATAGTTAAAGATACTGGAATTGGTATGGATAAAGACCAACTTGATCATATATTTGATAGATGTAAAAAAAGCGAAAAAAATACTGGGGTTGGAATATATAATGTGCAAATGAGATTGCAATTAGCTTATGGAGAAAAATATGGATTGACTTATGAAAGTAAAAAATTAGAAGGAACAACTGTAAAGATTAGGATTCCCAAAAAGGAGGAGCTAGAGTATGAGAAATAAAAATAATTTTTTAGGTAAAATAATAGTTACATTTGCTATTATTTTAGTTATCTTAATTGTAATTTCACTTAGAAATATTAATAAAGATAGGCCCTTAGAAATGATATATATATCTAAAAGTGTAGATCAAAATAATGAATTTTGGATGGCGTTAACTTCAGGAGCCAAAATGGCTTCTAAGGAGTATAATGTGAATTTAACTGTAGTTGCTCCAAGTGATGAAGCTAATTATAAAGAACAAAATGAGCTAATAAGTGAAGCAATTAAGAAAAAGCCTGATGCAATTTTACTTTCACCTTCAAGTTATACAGAAACTAAAGATATGGCAGAAAAAATAAAAGAAAATGGAATTAAATTAATATTAATTGATTGCACAATTGATTCTGATTTGGCTGATAGCATTGTTTCAACAGGGAATTATGATGCAGGAGAAAAAATGGGGATTTATATGAAAAATCTTATAAATAAAGAAACTAAGATAGCAATAGTTAGCCATGTTAAGGAATCATCAACAGCTATAGATAGAGAAAATGGATTAAGAGATACATTAGGAGATGACGAAGACAAAATAGTAGATGTTGTATTTTGTGAATCAAAATATGATAAGGCATATAATTTAACTAAACAACTTATAGAAGAACATCCAGACATTAATATTATAGCGGCTTTAAATGAGTATTCTAGTATAGGGGCAGCAAAAGCTATTAAGGAACTTGGATTGTCACAACAAATAGTAATTATTGGATTTGATAATTCTATAGAGGAGGTAAAGTTATTAGAAGAGGGTGTTATAAATGCAATTGTAATACAAAAGCCTTTTAATATGGGGTATTTTGGTATTGAACAAGCTGTTAATATTGTTAAAGGGCAAAACTATATTAAATATTTAGACTGTGGATCTGAATTAATAATAAAAGAAGATATGTATACCGAGGAAAATCAAAAAATGCTATTTCCTTTTTTAGGAAGACAATTTAGAGAAGTTTCAGAATGATTATTTACTTTGTTTATATTTTAATAAGTTTGGATTTTGATTAAATTAAATACAAAACAAATAAAAAACAGTATTTTATTAACTATTAATTGTAATATATTCCATTAAATGGTAGTAACAATTATGATATACTTAACATACCAAATAGAAGTGCAAATAAGAAATGGAAGGTGATATAAGTGGGGGAAACGATATTAACAATGAAGGATATAAATAAGTCTTTCATTGGTGTACATGCTCTTAAGGATGCATGTTTGGAACTTAAAAAAGGTGAAGTACATGCACTTATGGGGGAGAACGGTGCCGGAAAATCAACTCTTATGAAGGTTCTTACTGGTATTTATAGTAAAGATAGTGGAATTATTACTTACAAAAATAAAGAAATAGCATATTCTAGTGCAGGTGAAGCTCAAGAAGCTGGTATAGTAATTGTGCATCAAGAATTAAATATGATGAATCATTTAACTGTAGCTCAAAATATTTTCATTGGAAGAGAAATGATGAAAGGGAAGTTTATTGATGACCATAAAATGAATATTGAAGCTAAGAAATTATTTGATAAGCTTAATATTAATATTAATCCAAGCGAAGTAATGGGAAATCTTACAGTTGGTAAGCAGCAAATGTGTGAAATTGCAAAAGCTATTTCGCAAAAGGCAGAGATAATAGTTTTTGATGAACCTACTGCAGCATTGACTGAATCTGAGATTGAAGAATTATTTAAAATTATTAATGATTTAAAATCAAAGGGGATTGGAATAATTTATATTTCACATAGAATGGATGAAATTAAAATAATAACTGACAGAGTAACTGTTATGCGTGATGGAGAATATGTTGGAACTTTAATATCAAAAGAATGCACTAAAGAAGACATAATAAGTATGATGGTAGGTCGTACAATATATGAAGCACCGAAAGAAAGAAGTAATGTACCAAAGGAAGCACCAGTTGTTCTAAAAGTGGAAAATCTTAATGCTGGAAAAAGTGTAAGAAATATAAGTTTTGAACTTAAAAAAGGTGAAATACTAGGTTTTTCAGGTCTTATGGGATCAGGTCGTACTGAAACAGCAAGAGCTATTTTTGGAGCAGATAAGATAGAGAGTGGATCAATTTATGTTAATAATAAGAAAGTAGAGGTTAAAAGTCCAATTGATGCAGTAAAAGCAGGAATAGGATATTTATCAGAAGATCGTAAAAGATATGGTGTAGTTGTTGATAAAACTATTACAGAAAATTCTACAATGGCTTCTTTAGGTGATTTTATAAATGGAATATTTATAAATAAAAAGAAAGAAAAAGAAGTAGCTAAAGAGTTTGTTCAAAAATTGAAAACGAAAACAGCTTCTACAGAAACTCCTGTTATTAAACTATCAGGTGGTAATCAGCAGAAGGTTGTTATTGCAAAATGGTTAGTTAAGAATTGTAATATATTAATTTTTGATGAACCAACAAGAGGTATTGATGTTGGAGCTAAAAGTGAAATATATAGTTTAATGAATGAACTTGTTGCTCATGGTAAATCTATCATTATGATTTCTTCTGAATTAAGTGAAATTCTTAGAATGAGTGATAGGATTATTGTTATGAATGAAGGAAAAATAACTGGAGAAATTCCAATTGAGGAAGCAACTCAGAAATCTATAATGAATAAAGCAACAGTTAGAAATTAATTTAGGAGGAAAAGGTTGTGAAGAAAGAAAAAAGTATATCTAAAAGTTCTATTTTTGAAAATAAATTTATAAAGACTATTGGAACTCAGAGGTTAATAGCATTATTAGCATTAATAGTATTATTTGTATTTTTCTCACTTATGAGTCCAGCATTTCGTCAATATACAACTTTAGTAAGTATATTTGATGCATCATATTATATAGGATTTATGGCTATAGGAGTTACATTCGTTATAATAACTGGCGGAATAGATTTATCTATCGGAACTGTGCTAGTGTGTTCAGCCTTAATATCTGGTTCTCTATCGGTTAATAGCGGTTTTCCAATATGGTTATCTTTAATTATAGGTGTTTTAATTGGAACATTTTTTGGTTTATGTAATGGTATTATGGTTTCTAAAATGGGACTTCCTCCATTTATAGCATCTTTAGGCACAATGATGATTTCCAAAGGCTTTGGATCTATTTTTACAAAGGCACAAAGTGTAACATGGCCTGCAGCAACAACTGGAGAAGGTTGGTACCGTAAAATATTTAAAATGACAATAGGAAGTGGACAAGATGCTACTATAATTCCAACAGGTTTCATTTTATTAATTGTTTTAGCTATAATAATGTCAATTTTCTTATCTAATACAAGACCTGGTAGATACATTTTAGCACTTGGAAGTAATAAAGAAGCTACTAGATTATCTGGTGTAAACGTTATGAAATGGGAAACTTTAGCTTATATAATTTCAGGTACATTTGCTGGAATTGCAGGTGTAGCATATGCTTCAACATATTCAGTATTACTACCTGGTGGTGGTGGTGGATTTGAGTTAGATGCTATTGCTGGTGTTGTAATTGGTGGTACATCTATGAGTGGGGGATATGGAACTATTGCTGGTACACTAATTGGTGTATTTATTATGTCTGTTTTAAAAACAGGACTTCCTTTAATTGGCTTACAGCCACATTATCAACAATTTATCACTGGATTTGTTCTAGTTGCAGCCGTATTTGCGGATGTTATGAATAGAAGAAAAAAATAAAATGTAAGAGAGGTAAGAAGTATGAAGAAAAAATTATTAGGGTTAGTGCTTTGTGCATCTATGTTAGCAACAGGGTTAGTAGGATGTAGTAAATCAGGAACAACTACAAAAGAAGAAAGTAGTAAAGATAAGGAAGTTTATGTTTATTTAGTTTCTAAAGGCTTCCAACATCAATTCTGGCAAGCAGTTAAGCAAGGGGCTGAAGAAAAGGCAAAAGAACTTGGTGCAAAAATTGAGTTTGTAGGACCTAATACAGAATCTGATATAGCAGATCAAGTTCAAATGTTAAACAATGCTATTAACTTGAAGCCAAACGCTATAGGACTTGCAGCCCTTAGTACAGAAGCATGTTTAGAAGCAATTCAAACAGCTAAAGATGCTGGAATCCCAATAATAGGTTTTGATTCAGGTGTACCTGGTGCTCCAAAAGGAGCAGTTTATGCAAATGCTTCTACAGATAACTATAAAGCAGGACAATTAGCTGCAGAAAACACTTATCCATTAATTAAAGATAAAATTGCAAAAGCAACTGCACCAGTAAGAATAGGTGTAATGAATCAAGATGCAACTTCTGAATCTATAGTTAACCGTGGTAGTGGATTTATTGATAAGATAAAAGCTTTAGCAGAAGCAGATGGAAAAGTTGTTTCTGTTGAAGGTCATGACAAATGGACTAAGAAAGCTGATAAAGCAAATGTAATAATAGATGTAGCAGTTCCTGCAAGTGTTAATGCTGAACAAGCAACAACTGATGGTATTAATTTATTAAATAAACAAGATACTATTTGTATTTATGGTTCAAATCAATTCTCAGGTGAAGCATTAATAAATGCAGATGGTAACTTAAAAAAATTAGGAAAAGATGTTGTAGGTATTGCTTTCGATTCAGGTTCTTTAATAAAGGGAGCTATTAAAGATGGTAGATTAGCTGGAGCTGTTACACAAGATCCACTTTCAATTGGACGTAAAACAGTAGAGTTAGCTGTTAAAGCAGCAAAAGGCGAATCAGTATCTGATGTTGATACAGGATGCCAATGGTATACAGCTAAAAATATGACAGATCCAAAAATAGCACCAAATTTATATGACTAAGAAAATTTCTAAATTTTACATTTTTAATTAGGGAGCTGCTTAGACAGCTCCTTTTTGAAAGGAGAAATAATAATGTTAAATAAGATTCCTAAAATATTATCACCAGAGTTAGTTAAGACCCTTATGGAAATGGGGCATGGAGATACTATTGTAATAGCAGATGGAAATTTTCCTTCAGAGACCTACGGTAAAAAAGTTATAAGAGCAGATGGTCATGGAGTTCCAGAATTGTTAGATGCTATTTTAGAGTTATTTCCATTAGATGTTAAATATAGTGAAACACCGGTTGGATTAATGGAGGTAGTACAAGGCGATACAATTGTTCCGACTATTTGGGATGAATATAAGTATATATTGGATGAGCATTATAGTCAAAGACCTAATATAGATTATATAGAAAGATTTAGGTTTTATAATTATGCAAAAGAAGCTTACGCTATAATTGCTACAGGAGAAAAAGCTGTTTATGCTAATATTTTATTAACTAAAGGAATAGTGGGTTGAAATGTAAAATGCAAAATAAAGAATGTAAAATTGATGTGGTAATTCTACATTCAAAATCTACAGTTCCCTTTACGTAATAAATAACATATAAAACAAAATAAAACAAAGGAAATAAAAATAAAAAATGTAAATATTTAGTTGATTTATTTACTTGTTAATGGTAAAATCAAATTAAACAAAGAAAATAAAAATAAAAACAACATAAATAAAAGGTTGTTTATAAATTATAAATAGACAAGCCTTCAGGAGGGAATAGTATGATATCAGAATATGAAATAAAAAAACAAATTTGTGAAATTGGAAAAAGAATTTATGATAAGGGCATGGTTGCAGCTAACGATGGTAATATATCAGTAAAAATTAGTGATAACGAGTTTCTATGTACACCTACAGGAGTTAGTAAAGGCTTTATGACAGCAGATTATATTTGTAAGGTAGATAAAGAAGGAAATGTAATTAGAGCAAATGGTAATTTTAAGCCATCATCAGAAATAAAGATGCATATGCGTGTTTATAAAGAAAGACCAGATGTTAAATCAGTAGTACATGCGCATCCAATGTATGCAACAGGATTTGCAATTGCAGGAATTCCCCTTAATCAACCTATTATGCCAGAAGCAGTTATTGCTTTAGGAGAAGTTCCAATAGCAGCATATGGAACACCATCTACAATGGAAATACCAGATGCCGTATCAAAGTTTTTACAAAATTATGATGCAGTTTTATTAGAAAATCATGGTGCATTAACTTATGGAGATTCATTACTTGGAGCATATCACAAGATGGAATCAGTAGAGTTTTATGCACAGTTATTATATATATCAAGACAATTAGGTGGACCTAAAGAATTGCCACAAGATGAAGTAAGAAAGTTATGTAATATGCGTGAAGCTTATGGATTAACAGGAAGACATCCTGGAGAAGCAATATTAAAGAATAACGAAAAAAATGAAGATATTAGTTCAGATATAGTATCAGAAATAACAAAAAAGGTAATGGAACAATTAAATTTGAAATAGTGAGGAATTATTTATGAGTAATTATAGTATTCCAAAGAGCACTAGGATAAATAAATTAATAGATGCACTATTTGAGAAAATACCAGAAATTGAACCAGATAGAGGTATTCTTATTACCGAATCTTATATGAAAACAGAGGACAAACCTATTATTACAAGGCGTGCAGAAGCATTTGCCCATATCTTAGAGAATATTCCAATTGTAATTAGAGATAATGAACTTATTGTAGGAAGCACAACTAAATCACCAAGAGGATGCCAAGTGTTTCCGGAATTCTCTTTCTCTTGGTTAGAAAGTGAATTCGATACTATTGAAAAAAGAAGCGCAGATCCATTTTACATTTCAGAAGAAACAAAGGTAGCTTTAAAAAATGCTTATAAATATTGGCATGGAAAAACCACTAGTGAGTTAGCTACTTCTTATATGAATCCAGATACAATAAAAGCAATAGAATACAATATATTTACTCCAGGAAACTATTATTATAATGGGGTTGGTCATGTAACAGTATGTTATGACAAAATCCTAGAAATAGGATATGAAGGTATTATAAAAGAAGCACAAGATGAATTAAAGCTTTGTAGAGTTTCAGATATGGACTATGTAAGTAAAAGTCAGTTTTTAAATTCTGTTATTTTAAGCTGCAAAGCAGTTATTAATTATGCAAAACGTTATTCTGTTTTAGCTAAAAAGCTTGCAGAAAAATGTATTGATAAAAAAAGAAAAAAAGAATTAGAAATAATATCTAAAAATTGTGATAGAGTTCCAGAAAAAGGAGCAAGGAATTTTTATGAAGCATGTCAGTCTTTTTGGTTTGTTCAAATGCTTCTTCAATTAGAATCAAGTGGACACTCTATATCACCAGGAAGATTTGATCAATATATGTATCCTTATTATGAATTAAGTATTAATAAAGGAGAACTAAATAAGGAAGAAGCACAAGAACTTATAGATTGTATTTGGGTTAAATTAAATGAACTTAATAAGGTTAGAGATGCAGCTTCAGCAGAAGGTTTTGCAGGTTATGGATTATTTCAAAATTTAATTGTTGGAGGCCAAAATGGAGAAGGTATAGATGTTACAAATGACTTATCTTATATGTGCATAGAAGCATCTTTGCATATAATGTTACCTCAACCTTCATTATCTGTTAGAGTTTGGAATAAAACACCACATGACTTTTTAGTAAAGGCAGTTACATTAACTAAAACTGGAATAGGGTTACCAGCTTATTATAATGATGAAGTTATTATACCATCATTAGTAAACAGAGGTTTAACTTTAAGTGATGCTAGAGAATATAACATAATTGGATGTGTTGAACCACAAAAAGCAGGTAAAACAGAAGGATGGCATGATGCAGCATTCTTTAATATGTGTAGACCATTAGAATTAGTATTTGAAAATGGTATAGATAATGGTGAGTTAATAGGAATATCTACAGGTGATATTACTAAAATGAATAGCTTTGAAGAAGTCTATGAGGCTTATAAAAAACAAATGAATTACTTTATAGAATTATTAGTAAATGCTTGCAACTCTATAGATATGGCACATAAAGAACGTTGTCCACTTCCTTACCTTTCTTCTATGATAGATGATTGTATAAAAAGAGGAAAGTCAGTACAAGAGGGTGGAGCCGTATATAACTTTACTGGACCTCAAGGTTTTGGAATAGCAAATGTTACTGATTCTTTATATGCGATAAATGAGTTAGTATTTAATAAAAAAGAATTAACTTTAGAAGAATATAGAGAAGCCTTACGTGATAATTACGGTAAGGGAATTTCAAAGAATAAGATAGAAAATATTACTATGCAAATAGTTAAGAATTTATTAAATAAAAATATTAAACTTACTGAAGATGAAATTTTAAAGGTTGTAAATATAGTGAAAAAGTTAATGACTGTTTCAGAAGAAAAGAAGAAAAAATATGAAGAGTTATTAGATAAGATAAATGATATACCTAAGTTTGGAAATGATATCAAAGAGGTTGATAATTTTGCAAGAGATGTAGCTTATACTTATACAAAGCCTTTAGAAAAATATAAAAATCCAAGAGGGGGTCAGTATCAAGCAGGATTATATCCAGTATCAGCTAATGTACCTTTAGGGGCTCAAACAGGAGCAACTCCTGATGGAAGATTAGCTTATAGACCAATAGCAGATGGAGTTTCACCAACAGCAGGTAAGGATGTAAAAGGACCTACAGCAGCAGCTAATTCTGTATCTAAGTTAGATCATTCAATAGCATCAAATGGAACATTGTTTAATCAAAAATTCCATCCATCAGCATTAAGTGGACGAGCTGGATTAGAAAACTTTGTAGCATATATTAGAGGCTTTTTTGACCAAAAGGGCAGTCATATTCAGTTTAATGTTGTTAGTAGAGAAACATTATTAGATGCTCAAAAGAACCCAGAACAATATAAAACATTAGTTGTAAGAGTTGCTGGATATAGTGCATTATTTACATCTCTATCTAGATCACTTCAAGATGATATTATTAACCGTACAGAACAAGTTGGGTTTTAATATGATTAGTAAAAATATAGAAAATGATTATTTAAATGTAAAGGGAAGAATTTTTGATATACAGAAATTTTCTGTTCATGATGGTCCAGGAATAAGAACTATTATATTTTTAAAAGGATGCTTTTTTAGATGTAGATGGTGTTGCAATCCAGAATCGCAAAATTTTGAAATAGAGAAAATGAAGGTAAATGGAAAAATAAAGAGGATAGGTGAAGATATTACTGTTAAAGAAGTATTATCTGAAATAGAAAAGGATAGAGCATATTACAGGAGAAGTGGTGGTGGGGTTACCCTTTCAGGTGGTGAGTGCTTATTTCAACCAGACTTTGCTTATGGAATATTAAAAGGTTGTAAAGAGCTAGGAATAAATACTGCAATAGAAACAACAGCATGTACAAATTTTTCAGTTATAGAGAAAATATTACCAGAAGTTGATTATGTATTAATGGATATAAAGCATATTAATCCCATAAAACATAAAGAATATATAGGAAGCGATAATTCATTAGTATTAGAAAATGCAAAAAAAATATCTAATTTTGGATCAAATTTAACTATTCGAGTTCCTGTTATTCCTGGATTTAATGATACAGAAAAGGAAATATTAGATATTGCTAAATTTACTAAGAATTTAAAAGGTGTAAAAGAAATACACTTATTGCCTTATCATAGACTAGGAAGAGATAAGTATACTGGATTAAATAGAGATTATTTGCTTGATTCAATAGAACCACCATCAGAAGAAAAAATGAAGAAATTACAACAAGTAGTAAATAATATAGGGATTAGTGGAAAAATAGGTGGCTAAAAAGGAAAGTATCAAGGGGGGTTAAGATGGAACAATACTCCTTAGAAGATAGAATGAGAATAATTCAAGAAATTGTACCAGGAAAACAAATTACTTTAGCACATATAATTGCAAATCCAGATAAAGCTTTGTATGAAAAGTTAGGTTTAGATTTAAAGGGTGATTATAAAAAATCTGCAATTGGAATAGTAACTATGAGTCCAGCTGAATCAGCAATAATTGCAGCAGATATTTCTTTGAAATCAGCAGGAATAGAAATTGCTTTTATAGATAGAGTAAGTGGAACTTTAGTTATAACAGGTACAATATCAGATGTGGATGTAGCTCTTAAATCTTTAATATATTATTGCAAGGAAGAATTAAGCTTTACAATATGTAGCGTTACAAAAACATAAAAATAGTATGTGTTTCTATAAAGTTAAGTATGTAATTAAAAATATAAATTATTTATATAAAAGAGGAGGAAAATATGCAAAATGAGTTTGAAATAAAAAAACAAATATGTGAAATTGGAAAAAGAATTTATAATCGTGGAATGGTAGCAGCAAATGATGGAAATATTTCTGTTAAAATTTCAGAAAATGAATTCTTATGTACGCCAACAGGAGTTAGTAAGGGATTTATGACACCAGATTATATTTGTAAGGTTGATATAAATGGAAATATATTATTTGCCAATAAAGGTTTTAAACCTTCATCAGAAATAAAGATGCACTTAAGAGTTTATAAGGAAAGGCAAGATGTACAATCTGTAGTTCATGCACATCCAATGTATGCAACAGGTTTTGCAATAGCAGGAAGACCTTTAACACAACCTATTATGCCAGAGGCAGTAATTGCATTAGGATGTGTACCAATTGCTAAATATGGAACACCATCTACTGATGAAATTCCTAATTCAGTATCTGAATACTTACAGTATTTTGATGCAGTACTTTTAGAAAATCACGGAGCTTTAAGTTATTCCGATTCATTAGAAGCAGCTTATATGAAGATGGAGTCCTTAGAATTTTATGCAAAGTTATTATATATTTCAGAACACTTAGGAGGACCACAAGAATTATCAAAAGATCAAGTTGAAAGATTATATGAACTTAGACGTCAATTTGGAATGACAGGAAAGCATCCAGCTAATATTTGCCCAAATACTTTATCAGGAAAGCCAAGCTGTCATACTTGTGGTACATTATGTAATGGAAACAATAAAAAAGAAAATGACTCTAATAGTGACATAATAGCACAAATTACAAAAAAGGTTATAGAAGAATTAAATAATAGATAAAGCTTCTAAAAAGGAGAGACAAAAATGGATGAAGCCTATGTACAAAGTATAGTAAAAGAAATATTAAATAATATTTCAATTCCTAAGATGAATTTATCAAAGGCAATTTCATTAACAGAAAAAATAAAAGAAAAAGCAAATAAAATGGGGTTATCAGTAGTTATTGCTATAGCAAATGAAGCAGGAATACCAATTTCAGTTCAATGCATGGATAATTCATATATTGCTAGCTATGATGTTGCATTAAAGAAATCTTATACAGTAGTTGCATTAAAAATGTCCACATTGGAACTAAAAGCATTAAGTCAACCGGGGAGCCCTTTATATGGAATTCAATATACTAATGAAGGAAAGATAGTTATTTTTGGTGGTGGAGTTCCACTTATTTATAAAGGTAAGCTAATAGCTGGATTAGGAGTAAGTGGAGGATCTGAAGAACAAGATAGTTTGTTAGCGGCATACGGACAAGAATGCTTAGAGGAGGTTATGTTATGTCAGTGAAGGAAGATGAAATTAAATTAATTATAGAAAAAGTTCTAGCAAGTATAGCTTCAAATAAAAATGAAGAAAAGAAACTAGGATTATTCGATGATATGAATGTTGCAATAGCGAAGGCTAGAGAGGCTCAAGAAGTAGTTAAGAAAATGTCATTAGATTTTAGAGAAAAGATAATAAAGAATATTCGTAAGAAAACTTTAGAAAATGCAGAGACTTTTGCAAAAATGGCTGTAGAGGAAACTGGAATGGGAAATGTTGGTGATAAGATATTAAAGCATCAACTTCTTGCAGAAAAAACACCAGGAACAGAAGATATTAAAACAATAGCATGGTCAGGAGATAGAGGACTTACATTAGTTGAAATGGGACCCTTTGGAGTAATTGGAGCAATAACACCATGTACTAATCCTAGTGAAACTATTTTATGTAATAGCATAGGGATGATAGCAGGAGGAAATACTGTTGTGTTTTGTCCACATCCAGCAGCTGTAAAAGTATCTAATTTTGCAGTAAATCTTGTAAATGAAGCTTCAATAGAAGTTGGAGGTCCTGAGAATATAGTTGTTTCACTAAATAATCCTACATTAGAAACAAGCAATATTATGATGAAACATAAGGATATAAATTTAATTGCTGCAACAGGTGGACCAGCTGTAGTAACTGCAGTTCTTTCATCTGGTAAAAGAGGTATTGGTGCAGGAGCTGGAAATCCACCAGTTTTAGTTGATGAAAGTGCAGATATTCAAAAAGCAGCTAAAGATATTATAAATGGATGTACTTTTGATAATAATCTTCCATGTATAGCAGAAAAAGAAGTTGTTGCTATTGAAAATATAATTGATGAGTTAATTTATTACTTAAAAGAGAATGGTGGATATATTCTTTCTAAGGAAGAAGAAAAGAAATTAGCAGCCACTGTACTGACAGACAATGGATTAAATCGTAAGTGTGTAGGTAGAGATGCAATTACATTACTAAAAATGATAGGTGTTGAAGCTCCAGAAGGAACAAGATGTATCATTTTTGAAGGAGATAAAGAAAATCCATTAATTGCAGAAGAATTAATGATGCCTATTCTTGGAATTGTAATTGCTAAAAATATAGATGATGCAATTGAAAAGTGTGTATGGCTTGAACATGGAAATAGACATTCAGCACATATACATTCTAAAAATGTTGAGACATTAACTAGATATGCAAAAGCAATGGATACAGCTATTTTAGTTAAAAATGCTCCTTCTTATGCAGCACTTGGCTTTGGAGGAGAAGGTTTTTGTACATTTACTATTGCAAGTAGAACAGGAGAAGGTTTAACTTCTACAAGAAGTTTTACAAAGCAAAGAAGATGTGTTATGTCTGATAGTTTGTGCATTAGATAAGGAGGTATTAAATAGATGGAAAATATTGACATAGAGAGAATTGTTAAGCAAGTTTTAGAAGGAATGGCAACTGAAAGTACAGGTTGTAAGAACGGATCATGTAAGTGCAATCATTCAAAGGATGCAGTTCCAAAGACTAGTCGTGTTGCAATGCTTACAAAATTAGAGAATTTCGAAATAAAAGAATATCCAATTCCTGAAATAGGTGATAAAGATATTTTAGTAAAGGTAGAAGGTTGTGGTATTTGTGGAACAGATGCACATGAGTTTAAAAGAGATCCATTTGGATTAATACCAGTAGTATTAGGTCATGAAGGCACTGGTGAAATCGTTAAAATCGGTAAAAATGTATCTAAGGATAGTGCAGGCAAGCCTTTAAAGGTTGGAGATAAGGTAGTATCATGCATGATATTTAAAGATAATCCAGAAATTACGATGTTTGATTTAAACAAACAAAATGTTGGTGGAGCAGATGTTTATGGATTACTACCAGATGACGATATTCATTTAAATGGATGGTTTGCTGATTATATAGTAATACGTGAAGGTTCAACTATTTTTAATGTAAGTGATTTAGACTTATATTCAAGAATACTTATAGAACCATGTGCAGTATTGATTCATGCTGTTGAAAGAGCAAAGACTACAGGAATTTTAAGATTTAACAGCAGAGTAGTTGTACAAGGGTGTGGACCAATAGGACTAATTTGTATAGCTGTTTTAAGAACAATGGGAATAGAAAATATTGTTGCAGTAGATGGCGAAGAAAAAAGATTAGAATTTGCTAAAGAGCTAGGAGCTAATAATGTTGTTAATTTTAAGAATTATAAAGGAAATGAAGCATTAGCAGAAGGTGTTAAGAATAGCTTTGGAGGTTATTTAGCTGATTTTGCATTCCAATGTACAGGATCTCCTATAGCACATTCTAATATATATAAATTTATAAGAAATGGTGGGGGACTGTGTGAATTAGGATTTTTTATAAATGGTGGAGATTCTACTATAAATCCTCATTTTGATATATGCGCAAAGGAAATTACAGTAGTTGGATCATGGGTATATACATTAAGAGATTATGCAACAACTTTTGATTTCTTAAAAAGAGCTAAAGGAATAGGTCTTCCAATAGAAAAGATAATAACGCATACTTATTCACTAGATAAGATTAATGAAGGTCATAAAACTAATCTTGCTATGGAAGGACTAAAGATTGCAATAATTAATGAATAAAAATATAGGAGAGTAAAAGTATGGCGGCAGCTGTAGGAATGATAGAAGTATTTGGCTTAACAGCAGCTTTTGTAGCTGCAGATGCTGGATGTAAAGCCGCAGATGTTACAATTGAAGCTTTTGATAGAAATAAACCAGCAAATGCGGATAACCTTCCTGTTCCACTTATTGTTATGGTGAAATTTAGAGGAAGTGTAGAAAATGTTAAGTTAGCAATAGAAGTAGCAGAAAATGTAGCAAATAAATTAACTGGTGTAATATCTAAACATGTAATATCTAGACCAGAAGACTCTATAGATAAGATATTTAAAATAAGTGGCTTTGATAAAGATTAAATTTAAAGTAAAAAAATAAAAAATTTAGGAGGAATAAAAAAATGGCACAAGAAGCATTGGGAATGATAGAAACAAGAGGTTTAGTAGCAGCAATTGAAGCAGCAGATGCAATGGTAAAGGCAGCAGAAGTTACCTTAATAGGAACAGAAAAAATAGGTTCAGGATTAGTATCTGTTATGGTTCGTGGAGATGTAGGAGCTGTTAAAGCAGCAACTGAAGTTGGAAGTCAAGCTGCTGAAAGAGTGGGAGAATTAGTTGCAGTTCATGTAATACCAAGGCCACATACAGATGTAGAAAAAATACTACCAAGTATAAAATAAACTTCTTATGTGAAAAGGAGAAAGTTATGAAATCACTGGGCTTTATTGAAATACAAAGTGTAACAGCTGCAATAACAGCATTAGATAATATGTGTAAGGCTGCAGATGTTCAGCTTGTAACCTGGGAAAGAAAATTAGGAGGAAGGCTTGTAACAATAATTATAGAAGGAGAAATATCATCTGTTAATGCAGCAATAGAATGTGCAGTTAATAATTCATTGAAGCCATGTATTCATGCTGTAATAGCAAATCCACATGAAGAAATAGTAAGAATAGTAGAAATGAGTTCAAAAAGAATAAATAATATCTAAGAGGTGTATATATTATGGAAGAAGCTAAGAACAATAAAAAAGAAGCACCTAATAATATTGTCAATAAAGAAGAAATAAAAGAAAAAGTGCAAAAAAAAGAAATAAAAAAAGTAAAGGGAAATAAGAAGGAGGAAAAAAGAATGATACAACAAGCATTAGGTATGATAGAAACAAGAGGATTGGTTGCTGCCATAGAAGCAGCAGATGCAATGCTAAAAGCAGCTAATGTAGAATTAGTAGGAACAGAAAAAATAGGCTCAGGATTAGTATCTGTTATGGTTCGTGGAGATGTTGGAGCTGTTAAAGCAGCAGTAGAAGCTGGAGCAGATTCAGCTTCAAGACTTGGAGAATTAGTTGCAACTCATGTAATTCCAAGACCACATGCAGATGTAGAAAAAATATTACCTTCTATTTAAATATCTATTAGAAAGTTAGGGTGTAAAATATGGATGAAAAAACCCTTGAATTCATTATAAAAGTAGTAAAAGATACTCTTAAAAAAGAAGAAGTAAGTTCAAATGGTTTTATGGTTCCAATTGGAGTATCAGCTAGGCATATCCATTTAACACAAGAACATGTAGAAATATTATTTGGACCTAAATATAAATTAACAAAAAAGAAAGAATTAATGGGTGGCCAATTTGCAGCAAACGAACAAGTTACTATTGTTGGAACAAAGCTTAGAGCTATTGAAAATATTAGAGTTTTGGGACCTGCAAGAAGCAAATCCCAAGTTGAGATATCACAAACAGATGCCTTTAAACTTGGGATTAAGGTACCAGTACGTGATTCAGGAAATATAGATGGTTCAGCATCAATTGCTGTAGTAGGACCTAAGGGCACAGTATTTTTAGAAGAAGGATGTATAATAGCAAAACGTCATATACACATGTCGAAAGAGGATTCAAAAGAGGCTGGAGTAAAAGATGGTGAAATTGTATCTGTAATAATAGATAATGATAGGAAAACAGAGTTTCATAATGTCTTAATTCGTGTTGATAATAGCTTTACTTTAGAAATGCATATTGATATAGATGAAGCTAATGCAGCAAATGTTACTAAAGGCACTTTTGGATACCTATTAAAAAATAAAGTAGGTGTAAAATGATATTAGGAAAAGTTGTAGGAAGTGTAGTAGCAACAAGAAAAAATGAAAAGTTGATTGGTTCTAAATTTATGATAGTTCATCCTATTGATAATATGATTAATAAGGGACGTATGGTTGCAATTGATAATGTTGGAGCTGGGATAGGTGATATAGTGCTTATAGTAACTGGTAGTGCAGCTCGTATGGGATTTAAAAATCAAGATACACCAGTTGATGCCCTTATTGTAGGTATTATAGATGATGGAATAGGACTTGGAGAAGATAAATAATGGATATATTAGAGTTGAAAAATATTATACAAAGTAATGGAGTTGTAGGTGCAGGTGGAGCTGGTTTTCCATCTTATGCAAAATTAAATGAAGGTATTGATACTATTATATTAAATTGTGCAGAGTGTGAACCATTGCTTAAGCTACATCAACAATTACTTGCTTTAAAAGCTGATGAAATAGTAAATACTTTAAATTATATTGCAAGTGTTATTGGAGCAAAAGATGTTGTAATAGCAACTAAAGAGTGTTATGTGAAAACAGTACAAGCCATTGAAACAGCTATTGAAGAAAGGTTTTTTCAAGTAAATATGAAATTATCTTTTCTTCCTGAGATATATCCAGCAGGTGATGAAATTATAACTATTTATGAGACAACTGGAAGATTAGTCGAACCTGGTAAATTACCTTTATCTGTAGGGGTTATAGTATATAATGTAGAAACTGTTTATAACATATATAAAGCTTTATTTGAAGATAAGCCAGTTACTCATAAATATATAACAATTGCTGGAGAGGTAAAAGAGCCTAAAACCATAAAGGTTCCAATAGGAATAACTTTTGATGAAGTTTTAAAATTAGCTGGTGGACCTAGCATAGAAAATCCAGCACTTATTCAAGGGGGACCTATGACAGGATCTTTAGTTAAAGAAATAGATGTTGTTACAAAAACAACTAATGGATTATTAGTTTTTCCACAAGATCAATATATAGTAAGGAAAAAAAGTCAAAATATATCCATTAGTGTAAAAAGAGCTAAATCTGTTTGCTGTCAATGTAATAAATGTACAGAAATGTGTCCAAGATATGCAATTGGGTATCCAATTGAACCACATGCATTAATGAGAAATGTTATGTCCGTAGATACTGCAAATATACAGTCATCATTAAATACTTTCTTTTGTTCACAATGTGGTATTTGTGAGATGTATGCTTGTGAACAATGCTTATCACCTCAAACATTAATAAATGAATGTAGAACACAGTTAAGAAATAATGGTATTATGGCACCAAAAGATGTCCCTCTTTCAAAAATGAATAAGCTTAGAAAAGAAAGAATGATATCTTTAGATAGGTTAAAATCACGTTTAGGTATTTCTAAATATGATGTATCAGCACCTTTAAGTTTAGATGAAATTACTACAAATAAAGTAAAGATAAAGTTAAGCCAACATATAGGAGTTCCATCCATACCAGTGGTGGAAAAGGGAGATATAGTGGAAGAAGGTCAAATGATTTCAAAGGCAAAAGAAAATAGTCTGTCAGTACCTTGTCATTCATCCATAGCTGGAATAGTATTGGAGGTAAATGAAAAATATATTATAATATGTAAAAGGTAAGCTTTAATAGGGACAGATTGAAAATAATAGAATTAATGTTTAACTACAATAACTATGTAGTTAGGAGGTAAATATGGGAAAAGCAATTGGAATGCTTGAATACTTAACAGTGTCAACAGGAGTTCAAGCTGCTGATATGATTCTTAAAACTGCTAAAGTATCTATAATAGAAGCTAAAACAGTCTGTCCTGGAAAATATATTGTTATATTTAGTGGAGACTTAAGTTCTGTAAATGCTTCAATTGAAGCATCTAAAAAAGCTCATGCAGAAAACCTTATAGATAGCTTCGTTTTAGGTAATCCACATGAAGATATATTATCAGCAATTTATGGAGCATCAGAGATTAAAAATAAACAGGCTCTTGGAATTGTAGAAACATTTTCAGCTGCATCAATAATAGTAGCTGCAGATGAAGCTGCTAAAACATCTCAGGTAGAGCTTATAGAAATAAGAATAGCAAGAGGGATGAGTGGAAAATCATATCTTATGCTTACTGGTGATGTAGGAGCTGTAGAAGCTGCAATTAAAAAAGCTACAGAAGTTGTTGGAAAAAGTGGAATGCTTTTAGATTGTTGTGTTATAGCAAATCCAGATAAAGAACTTTGGGATACTATTTTGTAGAATGTAGGAGAAAGAAAAATGTTGGCGATAGAAAGAAGAAATGAAATTTTATCTAAATTAAAAGAAGAAAAGAAAGTATTAGTTGGAGATTTAAGTAAGCATTATAAAGTAACTGAAGAAACCATAAGACGAGATCTTGAATTATTAGAGCAAAAAGGTCTTGCTAAAAAAACTTATGGTGGTGCAGTATTAGTAGATGATTTAAAGGAAGATTTGCCATATAACATTAGAAAACAAAATAATATTAAAGAAAAAAAGAAAATTGCTGAAATTGTTTCAAATATGATTCAAGATGGTGAACATATTATGCTAGATGCAAGTAGCACAGCTTTATATATTGCAAAAAGCATTAGAGATAAAGAAAATATAACAGTTATAACAAATTCTTTAGAAGTTATGTTTGAATTATCAGATAAGAAGGGATGGAGAATATTATCAACTGGAGGATTAATGAAGGAAGGTGCTCTAGCACTTATTGGTCCACAAACAGAAAAGATGATTAGTAATTTCCATGTAGATAAAGCAATTATATCTTGTAAGGGAATAGATAAGGAAATTGGAATTACAGATTCTAGTGAAGCAGATGTTGAAATTAAAAAGCGTATGATAAAATCTGCAAAAGAAGTTATTTTAGTAGTAGATAGTAGAAAATTCGATAAAATTTCATTTGTTAGAATGGGAGATTTTTTCGATGTAGATTATGTTGTTACAGATTCTAATCCGTCAAATGATTGGCATGATACATTTGAGAGAAATAATGTAAAGATAAAAAAAGAATAGTTTGTATATTCTAAGTATTCTATAGTTTAAAAGTAAATTATTCTACTTTTTAAGTAAGATATTAAATTGTAAATGGAAATTAGTATTTATAAAATTAATTTATAGAATATTTAGAAGGGGATGAGTATGTGAAAAAAAGAATATTAGCATTTGACTTTGGAGCATCAAGTGGTAGAGCTATGATAGGAGTTTATGATGAAAATACTATTAATTTAGAAGAAATTCATAGATTTTCAAATGATCCAGTTATAATAAATGATATTATGTATTGGGATATTCTACGATTATTTCATGAGATAAAGCAAGGAATTATTAAAGCAAAGAATTCAGGTGGATTTGATAGTATTGGGATTGATACTTGGGGAGTTGATTTTGGATTATTAGATAAAAATGGGAATATTTTAGAAAATCCTATTCATTATAGAGATAAACGAACAGTAGGAATGGTAGAAGAAAGTTTTGAAAGAATTCCTAAAGCTGAATTCTATAAAATTACAGGAAATCAGTTTATGGAGATAAATACAGTTTTTCAGTTATTATCAATAGTGAAGGAAAGACCAGAATTAATTGAAAGAGTAGAAACTCTTTTAATGATACCAGATTTATTTAATTATATGTTAACGGGAGAGAAAATTACGGAGTATTCTATTGCATCTACTACTCAATTAGTTGATGCCAATAATAGAAATTGGTCAGATAGAGTAATAAATGCCTTAAATATACCTAGATATATATTTACGAAAATTGTTCCAAGTGGGACAATAATTGGTGAGTTAAGTGAAAGTATTTGTGAGGAACTTGGTGTTAATAAAGTAGATGTAGTAGCAGTTGCTTCTCATGACACACAAAGTGCTCTAATTTCTGTTCCCACTGAAGAAAAAGATTTTATTTTCTTAAGCTGTGGAACATGGTCTTTAATTGGAACTGAATTAGATAGTCCAATTATTAATGAAAAATCAGAAAGATATAATATAACAAATGAAGGTGGTTATGAAGGTAAAATTACATTCTTGAAAAATATTATAGGTCTTTGGCTTATTCAAGAATCTAGAAGACAGTGGATAAGAGAAGGAAATGAATACAGTTTTGGTGAATTAGAAGAATTAGCAAGTAAAACGGAGTCTTTAAAATGCTTTATAGACCCTGATGCACAAGAATTTGTAGCTCAAGGAAATATTCCTAAACGAATTCAAGAATATTGTATAAGAACTAATCAAGCTGTACCAGAAAGTGTACCACAAATTGTAAGATGTATAAATGAAAGTTTAGCCTTAAAGTATAGAAAAGCATTAGAAGAAATCGAAGATTGTACAGAAAAACATTATGACACTATTTATATGGTTGGTGGAGGAATTCAAAGTAAATTATTATGTGAGTTAACAGCCAATATTTGTGGTAGAAAGGTAGTTGCAGGTCCAGTAGAAGCAACTGTACTTGGTAATTTAGTTTTACAACTTATTGCTACAGGAGAAGTAGAAGGACTACAGGCTGCAAGAAATTTAATATCAAAATCACAAGATATAAAGATTTATGAGCCTAAAGATAAAGAAGAGTGGGATAAGACATATAATAAATTTTTAGAATTAATAAAATTAAAAAATTAAATAAGTATTTTGAAAACGAATTCAAAAATAATTTCAATATTTTATGTTCAATTAAAATACACATTTAAAATGTAAAAAGAATTAACTGTAAAAAGTATATTTTGTAAATTAATTTATTGATGAAGGGAAGAGAATGATTATGATGTATCCTAAAATAGGAATTAGGCCTACTATTGATGGAAGATGGGGTGGAGTAAGAGAAAGTTTAGAAGGACAAACTATGGGAATGGCAAAAGCTGCAGCAGAGTTAATTTCATCTAAATTAAGATATTATGATGGAACTCCAGTTCAATGTGTTATATCTGAAACTACTATTGGTGGAGGTGCTGAAGCAGCAAGATGTGCTGAACAATTTTCAAAAGAAAATGTTTGTGCAACATTAACTGTTACACCTTGTTGGTGTTATGGATCTGAAACTTTTGATATGGATCCAAATACTATAAAAGCTGTATGGGGATTTAATGGAACAGAAAGACCTGGAGCAGTTTATTTAGCAGCTGTTTTAGCGGCTCATGCACAAAGAGGACTTCCTGCATTTTCAATTTATGGACATGATGTTCAAGATATGGATGATAAGAGTATTCCAAAAGATGTTGAAGATAAGATTTTAACTTTTGCTAAATGTGCAATTTCTGTTGGAATGATGAAAAATAAATCATATGTTAATTTTGGAAGTGTGTCTATGGGCATAGCTGGTTCTTTCTGCGATCCTGTATTATTTCAGAAGTATTTAGGTATGAGACCAGAATGGGTAGATATGACAGAAATAATTAGACGTATAACATTGGGAATTTATGATGAAGAAGAATTTGAGAAAGCATTAGCATGGACTAAAGAACATTGTAAAGAAGGATTTGATTGCAACGCAGGAAAAGTACTACCTGAAATAATAACAAAATCAAAGGTTATTCCAGCAGATAAAGATTGGGAATTTGTTGTTAAGATGGCTATGGTAGTTAAAGATATTATGTTTGGAAATGAGAAGTTAGCACAAATGGGATGGTGTGAAGAGTCATTAGGTCGTAATGCTATAGCAGGTGGATTCCAAGGACAAAGAATGTGGACAGATTGGCTTCCAAATGGAGACTTTATGGAAGCTATAATGGCATCTAGTTTTGATTGGAATGGAGCAAAGAATCCTGTAGCATTTGCAACTGAAAATGATACATTAAATGGAGTTGCAATGTTATTAGGAACATTAGTTTCTGATAAAGCACCTTGTTTTCATGATGTAAGGACTTACTGGAGTGCAGATGCTTGTGAAAGAGTAACAGGAAAAAAACCACAAGGAGTAGCAGAAGTAGGTTTTATACATTTAATAAATTCAGGAGCTACTGCATTAGACTGTACAGGAGCAGCAAAAAATGAAAATGGAGAAGGCTGTATGAAGGCTTGGTGGGATATGACTGAAAGTGATATAAAAGCTTGTACAGAAGCAACAGATTGGTGTCGTGCAAATTATGAATATTTTAGAGGGGGTGGATTCTCTTCTCATTTTAAAACACAAGCTGAAATGCCTGTAACAATGCTTCGTGTGAATATTGTAGAAGGTATAGGGCCTGTAATTCAAATAGCAGAAGGACAAACAGCTGTATTAGAAGATGAGGTTCATAATAAATTAGATGTAAGAACAGATCGTACATGGCCTACAACTTGGTTTGTACCAAACTTAACTGGTGAAGGTGCCTTTAAAGATGTATATAGTGTAATGGCTAACTGGGGAGCAAATCATGGAGTAACAGTATACGGACATATTGGTGCAGAATTAATAACATTAGCATCTATGCTTAGAATACCAGTTTCTATGCATAATGTATCACATGATAGAATATTTAGACCTCATAGTTGGGCAGCATTTGGAACTGAAACCCTTGAAGCTTCAGATTATAGAGCTTGTGCAACATACGGACCATTATATAAGTAGTAAAGTAAAATAATTTATTTTTTATAATCATAACTCATGAATTCTTCAATTCATGGGTTTTTATTTTTAGAAATTTATAAAAATATTACCATGTTAATAATTTTTTATAAATTACTTTCCTTTAGTATTCAAGGATATAGAGAAATAAAAAAATTACTTAAAATATTGTTAATAAGATTTATAAATTAGTAATATTATTATAAAATATTATTAAGTAAACTTGGAGGTGAAGCTTTGCAATATAAAGGGACTTATAGAAGGGGAAGTAACATAAAGGGGAAGGTAGCTAGAAATAGGGTGAAAAGAATAAGCTTATCTTTATTATTTATTATAGTTTTTATAATAACCTTTTTTTTATCTACATTAAAAATATTAAATAAGTTTGAAAATAATATTTCTATGTCAAAAGAAGAAATTAAAAGTTATATAGATATAACTGATGAATTAAGTAAAGTTGGATATCAATTAAATTGGCAAGAAGTAGCATCAATTAATTCAGCTTTAAATAATGGAAGTTTTGAAATTAATAATGAAAATATTAATAATATAGCAAATTCATTTTTTAAAAAAGATAATGAAGGAAACATAATAGGAATTAATTCTTTTAAAGCTGCAATAAAGAGCTTAAATTTAGATAGCGAAAGAGAAACTTTAGCAAAGGATAATTTAGAAAGAATAAAAAGTAACTATCTTAACGAAGACTTAATTAATGATAGAAATAAATTGGGGTTTATTGAGAGTATTTCTGCAGTTGCAATAGATAATTATAAGAATTACGGTATTTTACCCTCAATAACCATATCACAAGCAATATTAGAATCAGGATGGGGAGAATCCACATTATCATCTAAATATAATAATCTTTTTGGGATTAAGGCTGATAGCAGATGGGATGGTAAAAAAGTAGAAATGGAAACCAAAGAAAACTACGATGATGTAATAGTTGGAGCCTTTAGAGCATATGATAATCTTAATTCTTCTATTAAAGACCATGGAAAGTTTTTATATGAAAATGAAAGATACGGAGCTAATTGATTATTTGAAGGAAAAACCTATATAGACCAAGCACAAGCACTAGAAGATGCAGGTTACAGCACAGCAAAAGACCAAGAAGGAAACTTAATATACGCAGATAAACTAATAAGAGTTATTCAAGAAAATAACTTGATGTTTTACGATACAAATGCAGAGAGAAAATAATAATACTTAGATTAAACATAATATATTGCGGTGACTTGGAGCCAGCGACGAAAATAATAAGAAGAAAAGCTACAGTTAAATGACTATAAAGTTATATAGAGGAATTTTCATAATTCCGAGTTATGGAGGAATTATTACCTTCAGTATAAAGGAGATAGATATTATATTCTGGCGACTTGGAGCGAAGCGACGGAGCAAGGAATATATTATCTATCTCCTTTTTTATTTGATTTTAAATTTATCTTCATCAGGAACTATAGGTATTTCTTTTTTTGAAAGTGATGTAACTTTAATAAAATAATTTCCTTTACTAATAAGACTTATAAACTTTTGAATTGAACTTTCAGATCCTTGTACTTCCATATCTACCATTCCATTTGACATATTATGTACCCAGCCAGTCAAATTAAGGCTAGATGCATTCATTTGGCAATAATATCTAAATCCAACTCCCTGAACTCTTCCATCAACAACAATATAATATCTAGTCACTATACCACCTCTCACATTAATTGATAAGAAAATTATACCATAATTTTAAGAAAAAGAGTTAATATACTAAATTAATACTAATAAAATCTGTGAATAAAGGGTATAATTTAATATTGGATTTTTGATAGTGTAAAGTTTCGTATGAAAAAATAGAGTTAATCAAAGTTAAGGAATA
>ERZ857998.719-NODE-719-length-43840-cov-55.962567_pt1 | contig 43840 bp, 40 predicted proteins | sample MGYA00519954_ERZ857998 | MGnify/ENA primary metagenome ERZ857998 (study PRJEB31778, sample SAMEA3449424) | human gut metagenome | biome: human gut; feature: human-associated habitat; material: faeces | place: United Kingdom | collected 2010/2012 ...
TTGAAAGTTTCGCAGAATAATCAGAGATTGCAGAAAACTAAATATTTAGGCTCTAGTGCTAAAGATAGAGTGGAACTCGAAGATAGGCAAAGAGTGCATAGAGGATTCTCGGCAACTTCAAAGGGAGAAACAAGTGAATTTGAATATGGCTCATTAGAGAGAATACTATCAAGAGATAACTTACTTACAGCAATGAAAAGAGTTATTTCTAATAAAGGTAGCCATGGAATTGATGGAATGACAGTCTATGAACTTAGACAATTTCTTAAAGATAACTGGCTACAAATAAAAGAGAGCATTCTAAATAATGAGTATAAACCAATGCCTGTTAGGAGAGTTGAAATACCAAAGCCTAATGGTGGAATTAGATTATTAGGAATACCAACAGTCTTGGATAGGTTTATTCAACAAGCAATTGCTCAAGAACTAAATTATATCTACGACGAGAATTTCTCAGAAAATAGTTTCGGCTTCCGTCCTCGAAGAGGAGCGAAAGATGCTATACAAAAAGCTGAAGCCTATATTAATGATGGTTATAGATGGGTTGTAGATATAGACCTAGAGAAATTCTTCGATAAAGTTAACCACGATATACTTATGTATAAACTTTCAAGAGACATAAAAGACAAGAGAGTACTAAGGTTAATAAGGAAATATCTTCAATCTGGGATAATGATTAACGGAATAGTAGTCGCAAGTGAGGAAGGAACTCCGCAAGGTGGTCCACTAAGTCCGCTTTTATCTAATATAATGTTAGATGAATTAGATAAGGAATTAGAGAAAAGGGGACATAAATTCTGTCGCTACGCTGACGATTGCAATATTTACGTTAAGAGTAAGAGAGCTGGAGAAAGAGTTATGAAGAATATAACGAATTTCATAGAAGGTAAGTTGAAATTAAAAGTAAATAGAAGTAAAAGTGCAGTAGAGAGACCATGGAAAAGAAAGTTTTTAGGATTTACGATAATACTATCTTTTGGGAAAGCTTGCTCTACTATATCAAAACAATCATTAAAACGATATAAGGATAAAATTAGAGAAATACTATCGAGGTCGAAACCGATGACTTTGGAACAAAGAATAATTAAATTGAATCAAACTAATATTGGATGGGTTAATTATTATGGGATAGCCAAATGCAAAGGTGTTGTTCAGCAATTAGATAAATGGATAAGACAAAGACTAAGAATGTGTATATGGAAACAATGGAAAAGGGTTAAAACAAGATATAAAAACCTTAGGAAGTTAGGATTAAATCACTATCAGTCATTAAAATTTGCCAATACCCGTAAAGGATACTGGCGAGTGGCAAATAGTGCTATATTAAAGACGACACTTACAAATCAATTCTTTAACGACTTAGGCTTGAAAAGCCTAACGCATCAATATATGAAAATTCATTAAACTTAAAGAACCGCCGTGTACCAGACCGGTACGCACGGTGGTGTGAGAGGACGGAAAATAAAATAATTATTTTCCTCCTACTCGATTTCTAAAGCTAATTTATTTCTATATTTATCTGAAATAATTTTAAATATAGGTACTCCTACTATAGTTACTACTACGAATTCACCTATTCCAACTTGTAGCATAGTTATTAACATAGGTAATTCAGACACTACACTTAACATCCATCCAACTATTAAACCATTAAAGATAGTTGGCCATAAAGATGATACAATTAAACTAACAATATTTGACTTCATATATTTAGAGGTAATTGATATAGCACTTACACTTAAAAAGGTTGCTAAGGTACCAAAAGTAATATCCATTAAACCGTACCCACCAAACAAATTTGATATTAAACATCCTAGTGTTAATCCTACTATGTATATTGGATCTAAAAATGCAAGAAGGACTAAAATTTCAGATATTCTAAATTGTATTGGTCCATAACTTATAGGTGCTAGTATTATAGTTAATACCGCATATAGTGCTGCAATTAAAGCTGATTTTACTATTTTAGATGTTAAATTGTTATTCAAAATAATTCCCTCCATTTTTTTAATAAAAATTAAGGAGCTGTATTACAACAGCCCCAAAAAAACAAATTAAAATAAAGCTATATTAGATATTGAAATAAAAATAGAGGGTTATTTATTAAACCCTCTACGAATAAATCATACTTAATATAAAATACAATTAATAACCGTAGTTTTATTTAGAGACAGGAGGCTTCCGAACTGTCTTATTCAATTTACTATAATAGTATATTTCATTTATTACTTATTGTCAATTCATTAATATACTCATTAATTTTATTTAGTTCTTTATATTTATTAACCCACCAATCTCTATTCCACAACCTATATATATTAATATTATTATCCATATAGTATTTATATAAAAAAACGTCATTACTTACTAAACTATTATTTAACAATAAAATAATTCTATATTCATTTGTTTTTATCTCCATATAAGGATTATTAATAATTATGTGTAAATTTATATTTTTATCTAATAAGAAGTATTTAATTTCTGATAATATTTCATTATTTTCATTAATTATATAATTATTTTCCTTATTAAAGTTAAATTCTCTTATTTTATTATCTATATCTAAGGATAGTATAGTTTTAGATATCTTAGATATAGATTCAAAATCAATCTTTCTATCCTCTTCATTGGAGATTACTATAATTTTATTGAATTTAAGATTTTTGTTTATTAATTCCTGTATATTTTCATTAGAAAGGCTAGATACTGTACAGGGAAAAAAACTATTTAACTCATCTTCGCTGATAGTATTTACATTTTCTTTTAGTTTAGAGGATGAACTTCTTAACTTATTATCCCATATTTTATTGATTGCTTTTGATATTAGTCTATTCTTTTTATAGTTCTCTGTATATATACTATTTATAATACTATCATATTCTTTATATAGTTCAATTATATTTGTATTTTTAATTTCCTCTTCTTCAATATCCAAATAACATTTTAACATAGGAAGAATTGATAGTAATTCATCTATATATTTCTTTTCTTCTAAATCCTCATAACAATATTTTAATATATTTTCCTCAATACCTGAAAGGTTATTAATAGTATTGAATACATTTCTATTATGGTATGCTATATTCAGTATTCTTTTATATAAATTAAGATTCTCATAAACATTTCCATTTTTAATTATAGTAATTATTAATTCATTATACTTTTCTTCTTTTAAAATTGGCTTTAAGAATGATAACTTTTCCTTTAACTTATTTATAGAATTGTAATTATTTATATACTCACAATAAATTTCATCCTTTATTATAGAAAAAGCCTTTAGATTTTCTTCATCTTTAATTTTATTAAATTTGTTAAATAGATTAAACCATTTTTTTGTAATTGTCTTATTTAATAGTTTATAGTTATATTTTAAGTTAACTATATTGGTTAGTGATAAAATATAATCTTCATCAATTATTTCATTAGAAATATATGCATCAATAAAATCCCCAGTATACATAGAGACACTTAAATTATAATCAATATCTTTTTTATCTATTATATTGTTTATTATATATAGAGAATCATTTATTAAATTATAATCTAATGGTAATTTTAAATAATTATAGATATCATTATCCATAAATCTTCTGTACTGTATATATTGAGTGCTTAAACATGATGACAATATATTTTTACATACATCTTTCAATTCATTGTAATTATAATTTTTAAAGGGATTTTTTATTCTAAAGGTCCTGTAATATTTATTATAAGTATTATTACTATTAAGTTTTCTACCAGTCAGTATATACTTCTTTATTAAAGGAATATCATAATTACAATTATTAAAAAAATCACTTATTTGTTTTAATATATCTTGTTTCTTATTAATACTCCTATATAGTAATTCTACTTTACTTATGATAGTTTTACCTGTTTGCTCCTGTAAATTTAATAATAAATAGCTTATTAACTCTTCAATGTTATAATTCTCATCTAAATATAATAATCTTTTATCAAGATCTTTAAATATATTAGTAGCAAGAATACATTCTTGATAGGAATCCGTTAAAATTAAGACTTGTTCTTCCTTAAATAGATAATAAGATACTATTTCATTTATAACTTCTAATAATTCATTTTCATTGATTTTGTAGCATAGTATGTTATTATTTGAATCATTCAAAATATTATTAGCTATATAATTTATACTTAATAATGCTTTATTATTATCAAGAGTTAAATAATTAATAATAGGTACCTCCTCCTTATTTAAATATTAATACAATATATTCATTTATAAAAAAAATTATAATTAATTCATTTATATTTTTTATTTATGTCAATAATATAAATATTGATTGTAGGGTATTGTAAGGAGCTGATTTTTTGAAGAGATTATATAAAATAATTACAGTTTTTTTAATTTCAATACTAGTTACTACTTTACTGTTAGTAATTTACTTCAAAAATTCATTAATGATTATATATAGTGTATATAATGAATTAAAAAACAGAAATGAATCTGTTGAAACCTTAGGAGAATTAACAGATTACTATACAACAACTACTATGGATCTGAAAAATATCAAGTACAAAGACACTTTATCAAAGGATGTATTCTTAGATATTTATAAATCAGATATAGAAGATAAGCCTTCTCCTGTTATTATATACGTACACGGAGGGAGTTGGGTTTATGGTGACAATGGGATACCTAAAGGATTAGAACCTATATTAAAAGCTTTTAATAAAAGGGGCTTTACAATTATTAGTCTTTCTTACGAACTTTTAAAAGAAGATGTTCCAATAGAAAATCCAATTATAGATGTTAAAGATTCAATTAGATGGGTTTATAAAAATAAAGAAAAATATAACTTTGATACAGAGAATATTGGAATTCTTGGTATATCATCTGGAGCACATTTAGCTTTAATGGCATCATATTCAGAAGAGGATATGTTTTTAGGTGATGAATCTTTAAGAAAGTATCCATCTAATGTAAAATATGTTTTAGATGTATTTGGACCTACAGAATTAAATACCTTGGATATATCTGATATTGATGAAGAATATAAAAAAGACCTTGAAAATATACTTAAGTCAAAAGATATTTTAGAGAAGTATACTCCTATAAATTATATTAATAGTTCTACTCCTAGTACATTAATTATACATAGTAAAAGTGATGAAATAGTACCATATGAAAATGCAAAAACCTTATATACAAATTTAAAAGAAAAAGATATAAAAAGCAAACTACTTACATTAAAATCAGGTTCTCATTATTTTAGTGGCTATAATAAATTTGAAATAGTAGCTTTAATTTTTGAAACACTAAAATTTTTAGATATAAATAATAAATAATAGAGGCTATCACATAATATAAAATTAATAAGGAGCTGCTTAGGCAACTCCTATTTGTTATATGTAACTCCATACTTTTCATAATAAGATTCTATAGAAGACTTCATGTTATCATCAATATAGACTTTTCCATTAAGTTCTCTATTATATAAATATTCTACTACTTCTTTCATAGTAACTATTGAGTAAGTAGTTATTCCAAAAGTCTCTTTTATTTCTTCTTGAGCAGATTTTTCAGATTTTCCCTTCTCCATTCTGTCAACTGAAATAATAAGACCTTTTATATCTACATCTCCTTGTGCTTTTAATATTGGAGCAGTTTCATATATAGATGTTCCCGCTGTCATAACATCCTCAACAATAACTACTCTTTTACTATCTTTTAGAGATCCTCCTAATAAAATTCCACCTTCACCGTGATCCTTTACTTCTTTTCTATTAGAACAATACTCAACATTTATATCATATAATTCATTTAAAGAAATAGCAGTTGTTACTGTTAATGGAATTCCTTTATAAGCAGGACCAAATAAAACATCAAAATCACTTCCAAAATGATTATTTATTGCTTTAGCATAAAACTCTCCTAATTTTTTTAATTGAGCACCTGTTGTATAATTTCCTGTGTTTATAAAGAATGGAGTTTTTCTGCCACTTTTAGTAGTAAAATCTCCAAATTTTAAAACATTGCTATTAACCATAAATTCGATAAATTCTTCCTTATATCTATCCATAACAATTCATCCTTCCGATACAAATATTAAACGTATAAATTAATTAAATATACGCCTTTATAATTTTATCATTTTTTTTCATAAATTGCTAATATTTTTGTATATAAATACTCTTTAAAGGAAATTAGGAGTTACTTAAAGCAACTCCTAATAAATTATGAATATCTATTTATTCTCTAGCTTCTTTATTTAGCTCATAGAGCCTTTGTCTTTCTGGTAAAGTTAAATCTAAAGTTCCTTCTCTTTTATTTATTAACTTTTCAAGCTCTTTAAATTTTTCTTCACCTAACTTTATTTTTATAACATCTGATTTAATGATTCTTAGCTCATTACACTCCGAAATTGTTAATTTTTCACCACTATTAACTTTTTCTCTTAAGGTTTTAATTTTTTCTCTTGTAGTTTCATTAAGATACCCTTCATTTTTAGGAGTCCAAAAGTCATCAAATTTATCCTCTTTACTTATATTTATACTATATTCACTAAATACCCTTAATGCATTACCTTTATATCTAATATCATCTGATTTTATAGTATTAATATTAGATGATATTAATGTAGTTGAAATTATAGAAAGTAAAGCTAAACATCTTAACATCTTTTGTCCCTCCTTTTAGATATTCACATTATTATTATATGAAATTATCTAATAATTAAAGAAAGTAATTTTTACTATAATTTTTTATTTTCCTAATAAATATTCATTTACACTTTTTGCAGCTTCTAAACCTTCTCTTATTGCCCATACTACAAGAGATTGTCCTCGATGAGCATCACCACAAGTAAATATTTTTTCTCTACTAGTTTTAAAGGATTTATACTCTGCATCAATATTACCTCTATTATCTAGATTAATATTCAAACTATTGCTTATATATTCTTCAGTACCTAAGAATCCCATTGCAAGCATAACAATATCTACATCAATTATTTCTTCACTACCTTCAACTTCTTTAAAGGTTAGTCTTCCATTATCATCTTGATACCAGCTTACCTTAATGGTTTTAGCTGCTTTTACATGTCCAGATTCATCAGATATAAATTCTTTAACACTTGTACAATATTTTCTAGGATCTTCTCCGAAAATTTCAATTGCTTCTTCTTGGCCATAATCTACCTTTAAAGTTCTATTCCATTCAGGCCAAGGATTGCTATCTAATCTTTCCTTTGGCAAAGGATTTGTAATTTCTAACTGAATTACAGATTTACAACCTTGTCTTATTGATGTTGCCACACAGTCAGTACCAGTATCACCACCACCAATTATTAAAACATTTTTATCATTAATAGATATATAATTTTCATTTTTGTCATTATTTAGTAAGTTCCTTGTATTTTCCTTTAAATAATCAACTGCAAAGTGTATTCCTTTAAGATTTCTTCCTGGAACATTTAAATCTCTAGGTTTAGTAGCTCCAGTAGCTAAAACAATAGCATCATACTCTTCTAAAATTTTATTTCTTAAACTTTCATCTTTGCATATATCTAATTTAGTGAAAAATCCTACACCTTCATCTTCTAATAGTTTTATTCTTCTATTAACTACTTCTTTATCAAGCTTCATATTAGGTATACCATACATTAATAATCCACCAAGTCTATCTTCCCTTTCAAAGACATCAACCTTGTATCCAAATCTATTTAGGTAGTAACTACAAGATAAACCTGCAGGTCCAGAGCCTATTACAGCAACTTTTTTATCATTTCTATATCTAGGTATTTCTGATTTCATAATACCTGTATTAAAAGCTGTATCAATTATATATCTTTCATTTTCCTTAATACTAACTGCAGGTCCATTTATAGACACTGTACATGCAGATTCGCATGGAGCTGGACAAACTCTTCCAGTAAACTCAGGAAATGGATTTGTTTTTAGCAATCTATCTAATGCTATGCTGATATTATCTTTATATACTAAGTCATTAAATTCAGGTATTAAATTATTTAAAGGACATCCTGATGCCATTCCTTTTATTAATAAGCCTGATTGACAAAATGGAATTCCACAATCCATACATCTAGCACCTTGCTTTGCCTGTTCATCCTTAGAAAGTAAGTTATGAAATTCATTGTAATGAGTAATTCTTTCTTTAACAGAATCATTTTGTCCTATTTTTCTTTCAAACTCTAAAAATCCAGTTGGTTTTCCCATTACATAGCACTCCTTTCATAAAAAGCAGCTAGAAGTGCTTCTTCATGATTTAAGCCTTCAGCTTTTTTCTTATCTATTAATGTTATTATTGTTTTATAATCATTAGGGACAATTTTTTTGAATTTTTTTCTTTCTTCATTCCAATTTTCTAATATTTCAGTACCACGTTTAGAATTTGTTAATTCAACATGTTCTTTTATTAGATATTTAATAGTTTCTTCATCACTAGTTTCTACTGATTCTATTTCTACTAACTCTTTATTTAATTTGCTATTGAAAGTATTATCTTTATCAAATACGTATGCTATACCACCGCTCATACCAGCTGCAAAGTTAAGACCACAACTACCTAATAACACTACGGTTCCACCTGTCATATATTCTAAGCCATGATCACCAACTCCTTCAACTACAGCTATAGCTCCAGAGTTTCTTACTGCAAATCTTTCTCCTGCAACTCCATTTATAAATACCTTTCCTGACGTTGCTCCATATAATGCAACATTACCTATAATAATATTTTCTTCTGGATTTTTAACTATTATTTTTCCTCCAGATAGGCCTTTTCCTAAATAGTCGTTACAATCACCATTTACTTTAATTGTTATTCCCTTTGGCATAAAGGCTCCTATACTTTGACCACCTGATCCTGTACAGTTTAATACTATAGAATCATCTTTTAATGTATTATATCCATATTGTCTAGTAATATTACAGCCAAGTAATGTACCTAAAGTTCTATCAGTATTATTTATATCTATATTGATATTTATTGAGTTAGTACCATCAAAACTTTTCTCAACTATAGGAATTAATAAGCTTCTATCTAAAGTTCTTGCTTTCTCTTCTTTATAATTTTTATTAAATTTATTTTGTGCAGTAAAGAATCTTTCATCTTTAATTAATAATGAAGATAAATTAACTTTACTTCTTTTAAATCCCTTTTTACTTTCTTTTTCCTTAAGTCTATCAAATCTACCAACCATTTCATCAATAGTTCTAAAACCAAGTTTTGACATATATTCTCTTAACTCTTCAGCTATAAAATACATAAAGTTAATTACATATTCTGGTTTACCCTTAAATCTTTTTCTAAGTTCTTTATTTTGTGTAGCTATTCCTACAGGGCATGTATCTAAATTACATACTCTCATCATTACACAGCCTAAAGATACTAATGGAGCTGTTGCAAATCCAAATTCTTCTGCGCCTAATAAAGCAGCTATAGCTACATCTCTACCAGTCATCAGCTTACCATCAACTTCTAATCTAACTCTATCTCTTAATTTATTTAAAATTAAAGTTTGATGAGCTTCCGCAATTCCAAGTTCCCATGGTAAACCAGCATTTTGAATTGATGTTTTAGGTGATGCTCCTGTTCCACCATCATGGCTTGAAATTAAAATAACATTTGCGCCAGCTTTTGCAACTCCTGTTGCTACTGTACCAACACCTGCCTCAGCAACTAACTTTACTGATATATCGGCTTCATCATTAGATTGTTTTAAATCATATATTAATTGAGCTAAATCTTCTATTGAATATATATCATGATGTGGTGGTGGTGATATTAATCCAACTGCAGTAGTAGCCCCTCTAGTATTTGCTATCCAAGGATATACTTTTTTAGCTGGAAGCTGTCCACCTTCACCTGGTTTAGCTCCTTGAGCCATTTTTATTTGTATTTCACTAGCATTAACTAAATATTCAGAGGTTACACCAAATCTTCCAGAAGCTATTTGTTTTATAGCAGATCTTCTAGAATCTCCATTTTCATCTGGTATAAATCTATCTCTATCCTCTCCACCTTCACCAGTATTAGATTTTCCACCTATTTTATTCATAGCAATAGCTAATGCTTCATGGGCTTCCTTAGAAATAGATCCGTAAGACATAGCACCTGTCTTAAATCTTTTTACTATTGATTCAACACTCTCTACTTCATCTATAGGAATTGGATCACTTAAAAATTTGAAATCTAATAAACTTCTTAATGTTATAAAAGAATCCTCACTATCTATCAGCTCAGAATATTCTTTAAATATTTTATAATCTCCACTTCTTGTTGCTTGCTGCAAGTTATAAATAGTTAATGGGTTGTATAAATGTTCTTCCTTATCTGCTCTAAATTTATCTCTTCCACTAGAATTAAAGGTAAATTTAAAATTAGAATTACTCTTTTTATACGCATTTCTATGATTTCTAAGAATTTCATCTTGAATTTCTTTTAAAGATATTCCTTCTATTCTACTTATAGTGTTAGTAAAGTATTTATTAATAACATGTTCATTTATTCCAACTGCCTCAAAGATTTGAGCACCTTTATAAGATTGAATAGTAGATATACCCATTTTGGACATTATTTTAATCAAACCTTTTAATATAGCTTTATTATATTTCTTAACAGCTATGTTATAATCTTCATTTAAGAATTTATCCTCTTGTAATTTAAGAATTGACTCATAAACTAAATAAGGATTTACAGCAGAAGCACCAAATCCAATAAGAGTTGCAAAATGATGTACTTCTCTAGGTTCTCCACTTTCTACAATTAAATCAACCTTACTTCTTAGGCCATTTTTTATTAAGTAATGATGTACAGCAGATAATGCTAATAAGGATGGTATTGGTAGTATTTTATCATTAACATTTTTATCACTTAAAATAATAATGTTATATCCTTCTAAAATTGATTTTTCTGCCTCTTGACATAATAAATCCAGAGCCAATTCTAAGTCATATTCATCGTCTTTTTTTCCATATGAAGCATTAATAGTTTTCACTTTAAAATTAGGATTATCAATATTTCTTATTTTACTTAAGTCTTCATTTGTCAAAATAGGTGTTGATAATTTAATTTTTTGAGTATTTTCTTCTATTTCACCTAAGAGATTTTCTGATGAACCAAGATAAATAGTTGTTGATGTTATAATTTCTTCTCTTATTGCATCTATTGGAGGATTAGTTACTTGAGCAAATAATTGTTTGAAATAATTGAAAAGAGGTTGAGGTTCTTTTGATAGTACAGCTAAAGGAGTATCTACACCCATAGAACTTAATGGTTCCTCACCTTTTTCACACATTGGTAAAATAGTATTTTTTAAATCTTCATATGTGTAGTTATAAATCTGTAGTAATTTATCTCGATTTATATTAAAGTTATCCTTATTTTGAGAAGCTGATTTTATATTTTCTAGTGGAATTATATTTTCATCAACCCAATTTGAGTAAGGTTTCTTTGAATAGTACTGCTTTTTAACTTCTTCATTACTTAATATTTTTTTATTTAATGTATCAACTAATAATATTTTTCCAGGTGTTAATCTACCTTTTGATACTATATCATCATTTCTTATATCTAAAGCTCCTACCTCTGAAGACAATATTAAATTATTATCTTTTGTTATATAGTATCTAGCAGATCTTAAACCATTTCTATCTAAAGTTGCACCCATAACATTTCCATCAGAAAATACAATAGCTGATGGACCATCCCATGGTTCCATCAAGGTAGCATTATATTCAAAAAATGCTTTTTCTTCTTTAGAAATAAAATTATTTTTCTCCCATGGTTCTGGAATTAGCATCATAATAGCTTCTTCTATACTTTTGCCATTCATAATTAGAAATTCTAAAGTATTATCTAAAATAGCAGAGTCTGATCCTTCACTATTTATTATAGGTAAAGCTTTCTTTAAAACATTTTCTATTTCCTTATTATATAAATTTCCTTCTCTTGATAATAAACTATTTATATTACCTCTTAACGTATTAATTTCACCATTATGAATTATATATCTATTAGGATGTGCTCTTTTCCAACTTGGGACAGTATTGGTACTATATCTTGAATGCACCATTGTAATTGCTGACTGAACTTTGGCATTTGATAAATCTATATAAAAATTCTTAAGCTGACTTGCAAGTAATAAACCTTTATATACAATAGTTTTAGAAGATAAAGATGATATATATGCTTTTTCAGTAACTAATTCTTTTTCAAATCTTCTTCTTATAATATATAATTTTCTTTCGAAATCTCTAAAGTCATTAATATATGAAGGCTTTTCAATAATTACCTGTTTAAAACAAGGCATAGATGTTACTGCATATTCACCTAAAACTGATTTATTTACAGGTACAGACCTCCAAGCTAAAATATTCAAATCCTCTTCGCAGCATAACTTTTCAAATATGCTAACACAAGTTTTACGCTCCATTAAATCTATTGGTAAAAAAAACATACCAACTGCATAATTCCCCTCTTCTGGAAGGATTACTCCAAGTTTTTGGGCTTCTTCTTTAAAAAATCTATGAGGAATTTGAAATAGTATACCGGATCCATCTCCAGTTTTACCATCTGCTCCAGTACCACCTCTATGTTCTAAATTAATTAATATATTTAGAGCATCCTCAATAGACTTGTGGGTTTTTGTTCCATTAATATTAACTACAGCTCCAATTCCACATGCATCGTGTTCAAAAGAACTTCTATATAAACCTATATCTTTATGCATAAATATCAACCTTTCGAATAATTTATTAATAATCCTTGTTATGGCAGAATTTAAAATTCATAATAAAAAATATAAAACTATTTTTCTATAGTTGCTAAAATAGAATTACTGAAGTATTTTTAGTACTTCAATAATTCTATTTTACACCTTAACTGTTTGCCACATTGCTACAGTATAAAATTAATTATGATATAAATTTCTTTGCATATTCTACCATTCTTAATCCAGAATCCATACTATTTTTTTGAATATATCTGTAAGCTTCATCTTCACTTAATCCTTTTTTATACATAAGTAACCCTTTAGCTTTTTCTATAATTATTCTTTCATTAATTTTTAATTCTAGATTGTTTACTTTTTTCTTTAATCTATTTATTTTTCTTTCACTTTGATAAATAATATCTAAAGTATTCAATAATACCATAGTATTTATTGGACTTGATATACAAATAATATCTGTTTCTTCTTGTATAATTGATTTATATGGTTCATTAACAATAGCAAGAAAGCTACAATCATCTCCTGTACTTTCAAAGATATCAAGTAAATTCATATCTTTAAACTTATACCCACAAATGACTATAGATGGAGATAATTGTTTTATGGATCTTATAAGTTCATTGCCATATTTACACACTGCTATAACATTAAATCCATTTCCTACTAGGATACTTTTTATCTTTTGAGAAGTTTCTTCGTTATTAAGTGCAACTATTACATCTATTGTCATTTATATTGCTCCCTTACTGATTTAAATAGTTATCAATTTCCCATGCATGAACCTTACTTCTATATTCATCCCATTCTGCTTTTTTTGCTTTTATATAATTATTAAATGTGTGTTCACCTAAAGTGTTCTTAACTAGTTCACTTTCTTCCATATACTTAATAGCTTCTTCTAAGCTACCTGGAAGACTATCTATTCCTTCTATATCTCTTTCTTCTAATGTCATTTTAAAGATATTTTTTTCTACACTGTCAGGTGGAACCAAGTTGTTTTTAATACCATCAAGTCCAGCTGCTAAAAGGCAAGATAATACCAAATATGGATTTGCACTTGGATCTGGACATCTAAGTTCAATTCTTGTACCATTTCCTCTTGATGCTGGAACTCTTATTAAGGGACTTCTATTTTTAGCTGACCATGCTATATATACTGGAGCTTCATATCCAGGAACTAATCTCTTATAAGAATTAACTAGAGGATTTGTTATAGCAGATATTCCTTTTATATGCTTTATTAATCCAGCAATAAAACTATAAGCAGTAGCACTTAAGCCTAATTTATCATTTTCATCAACAAATGCATTTTTACCGTCTTTATTTAATGACATATTAACGTGCATTCCAGAACCATTTATTCCAAAGAAAGGTTTTGGCATAAAGGTTGCATAAACACCGTGTCTTTGGGCTATCGATTTTACAACTAATTTAAATGTCATTACATTATCAGCCGTAGTTAAAGCATCTTCATATTTAAAATCTATTTCATTTTGACCTTCAGCAACTTCGTGATGTGAAGCTTCGATTTCAAATCCCATATCCTCTAATACTAAAGTTATATCTCTTCTAACATTTTCTCCTGCATCTAATGGACTTAAATCGAAATATCCTGCTTGATCTTGAGTTTTTAATACAGGTTTACCATACTCATCAGTACTTAATAAGAAAAATTCACATTCAGGTCCTACATTCATTGAGTATCCTAAATCTTCAGCTTCTTTTAAAACTTTCTTAAGAATATTTCTAGGATCTCCTTCAAATGGAATTCCTTCTGGTCTATAAATATCACATATTAATCTAGCAACCTTACCTTGTTGTGGTCTCCATGGAAAAATAACAAAACTATCTAAGTTAGGTCTTAGGTACATATCAGATTCTTCTATTCTTACGAAACCTGATATAGATGAACCATCAAACATAATTTGATTATCTAAAGCTTTTTCTAATTGCTTGTCCGTAATTGCTACATTTTTTAAGGATCCAAATATATCAGTAAATTGTAATCTAATAAATTTTACCCCATTTTCTTTTACTAATTGAATTATATCATTCCTTGAATATTTTGGCATAGTGCCTTCCCCCTTTTTACTTATAAAAAAAAGCGCACAATAGAAAAATCTCTATTGAACGCCTTTGCTCAAAAATTACTTTATTAAATTATATTATTTATTTTTTAGAATTGCAACTATTTTTTTGATAAATTTAAGTATAATTTTTTAATTATCATAATAATTACTTAATATTTACTTTATATAATTAAAAAACTAATAATCTAAGCCTTTAATTTATTAACAAACCTTTTAATTCTTTTAACTGCTTCTATTAAATCTTCTGTAGAAGAGGCATAACAAGCTCTAATGTAACCTTCACCACATTCTCCAAAAGCATTTCCAGGAACAGCTAAGACATTTTCCTCTAATAGTAATCTTTCACAAAATTCATCAGAGGTTAAACCTGTTGATTTGATACACGGAAATACATATAAAGCTCCTAAAGGTTCAAAACATTCTAGTCCCATCTCTCTAAATCCATTAACTAATATTCTTCTTCTTCTATTATATTCTCTAGACATTTCTCTCACACTATCATCACCGTGCTTAAGTGCTTCAATTGCTGCAAACTGAGCAGTTGTAGGAGAACACATTAATGCATATTGATGTATTTTTTTTAATGCATCAATTAAAACAGGATGTCCACATACATAGCCTAATCTCCAGCCTGTCATTGCATAAGCCTTAGAAAAACCATTAATAACCAATGTTTTATCTTTAACTTCTTCAAAACTAGCAATTGAATAATGATCTTTATCATAAGATAATTCTGCATATATTTCATCAGAAAGAATAATAATATCTTTATCCTTTAAAACTTCTACAATTTCTTTAAGTTCTTCTTTAGTCATTATTGCTCCTGTAGGATTATTAGGGAAAGGAATTATTACTACCTTTGTTTTAGGAGTTATAGCTTTTTCAAGAAGATCTGCTGTAAGTTTAAAATCATCTTCTTGTCTTAAATTAATAATTACAGGAGTTGCTCCACAAAAAGTTGCACAACCTTTATATGCCACAAAGCTAGGCTCAGGTATAATAATCTCATCTCCTGGTCCAACAAGTGCTCTTAAAGCAAGATCTATTCCCTCACTACCACCAACAGTTACAAGTATTTCATCTTCAGGATTATAAGTTAAATTAAATCTTCTCTTTAAGTAATTAGAGATTTCTTTTCTTAATTCTATAAAACCTGCATTTGACGAATAATGAGTTTCCCCTTTTTCTAAAGAATAAATACCAGCTTCAATAACATTCCAAGGTGTTACAAAGTCAGGTTCACCAACTCCAAGAGAAATAACATCTTCCATTTCGTTAATTAAGTCAAAATATTTTCTTATCCCTGAAGGTGGCATGTTTTTAACATTATCTAATATCATATCTTCTAATATCATATAAATATAGCCTCCCTACTTTCATTTTTCTTTTCTTTAAATATTCTTCCATGATCTTTATACTTTTTAAGTACAAAATGAGTTGCTGTACCGGTTACATATTCTTGTATTGCAAGTTTTTCAGATACGAATAAAGCAACTTCTTTCATAGTTTTTCCTTCAACTATAACTGTTAAATCAAAACCTCCAGAAGACATTAAATAACAAGCTTTAACTTCATTAAATTTATATATTCTCTCTGCAACTTTGTTAAAACCCACTCCTCTTTGAGGAGTAATTTTTACTTCTATTAATGCAGTTACAGTTTCTTTACCTGTATTCTCCCAATTTATGAGAGTTGTATAACCTGCAATAATATTTTTTTCTTCATAATCTCTTATTGCTTCTCTAACCTCTTCAACTGTTTTCCCAGTCATAGTAGCTATTTCTTCATCTTTATATCTACTATTCTTCTCTAATACTTCTAATATCTCATCCATAAGACACCCCTCCATAATATAAAAAAATAAGCCCTCCATCCCCAAAAAAAGGGACGAAGGACAATGCTTCCGCGGTACCACCCTAATAAGTAATACTTTACTCACTCATTATGAATATATATTTTTATATTCACATCTCTATAACGGGAGAAATCCGTCAGTATCTAATTAAGAAATATATTCTTATTTTTCAATACGAGATTCAAAGGCTGCTTTATTTAACATATCATACTAAACTCTCACCTAACTTTAGCTCTCTTTAATGTTTAGTTAAATTACTCTTCCTTCTCACTATCTTTAAAATATTACTTTTTTATATTATAATAATAATTTTTTAAATATTCAATAGATTTTATAATAAAATTTAAATTATTTTATAGATGTTTTAGCATATTATTAGACAACTTCACCTATTAATGAGAAAGGTTGAGCTCTTAATATTTTTACATTTACTAAATCGCCGATAGTAATATTTTCACCAGAGAAGTTAACTAATTTTCCATTTCTAGTTCTTCCAGTAAATTTACTTTTATCATTTTTACTTGGACCTTCAACTAATACTTCAACAATTTTATTTTCATAAGCTTTATTCTTTTTAATAACACTATCATTAATAGATTTTACTAATCTATCAAATCTATGATGTTTATCTTCATCTGGAACTTGATTTAGCATCATATCAGCTGGAGTATTATTTCTTCTAGAATATATAAATGTAAATGCTGAATCATATTCAACTTTATTTACTAAATCTAATGTATCTAAGAAATCTTCTTCAGTTTCACCTGGGAATCCAACTATAATATCAGTTGTTAAAGTAACGTCAGGTATTTCTTTCTTTATTAAATCAATCAATTCTAAATATGATTCTTTAGTGTAATTTCTATTCATTTTTTTAAGAATTCTATTTGAACCACTTTGCACTGGTAAGTGAACTTGTTCACATATTTTATCACATTCTTTTATAGCTAATATAACATCCTTTGTTAAATCTTTTGGATGAGATGACATAAATCTAACTCTTTCAAGGCCTTCAACTTCATTTACTTTTCTTAAAAGCTTAGCAAAATCTATATCTTCTTCTAAACCCTTACCATAAGAGTTAACATTTTGTCCTAAAAGAGTGATTTCTTTATATCCTTTTGAAACTAAATCCTTAATTTCATTTATTATATCTTCTGACTTTCTACTTCTTTCTCTACCTCTTACATATGGAACAACACAGTAAGTACAGAAATTATTACATCCATACATTATAGTAACAAATGCTTTAACTGAACTTTCTCTATCTACAGGTATTCCTTCTACAATTTCTGTTTCTTTATTGTATATTTCTTTTACCTGAACACCTTCAGTTTTTACTCTATTTAAATATTCTGGGAACTTAAATGCATTATGTGTACCGAATATTATATTAACATGAGGAAATTTCTTTAATATTTTATCTGCCATACCTTCTTGTTGCATCATGCAACCACAAATAGCAATTATTAAATCAGGATTTTCCTTTTTTAAATGTTTTAATTCACCTAAATTACCAAATACTTTATTTTCTGCATTTTCTCTAACACAACAAGTATTGTATATAATAATTCCAGCTTCTTTTAAATTATCGGTCTTGCTATAACCTATGCTTTTAAGCATTCCTGATAATTTCTCAGAATCCTCTTCATTCATTTGACATCCCCATGTTTCAATATAATACTTTAATTCTTTTAATTCTTCCTTCATAAGTATTCTCCTTCATAGAATTGTATTTTCTCCAGTAACATTATAATAAAAATACTCACATTTTTAAATAGCTATACTTAAATTTGATAATAGTTTGCATTTTAAATTTTTCTTTCCCAAACTAGAATTTTATTAACTTCTTTAAAGCCTATCCATTTATATAGATTAAGTGCTTTTAAATTTGTTGAATCTACTCTTATAAATAAATCTTCTATACCATAATTTTTAGCAGTCTCAATTATTTTGTTTAAAAAAATCTTACTTAACCCTTTTCCCCTATATTTAGTTACAATACCAAAGTTAACAATGGTATACATATTTCTATTAAAAATAATTTGTCCATAACCTACATATTCATTATTAAATATACAAAAAAAGCAAAGCTTTTGTATAAAGTAATCTTGAGTAATATCTGCATAAATATCATCGATAGTTAAAGGTTTTCTATCTAATTGAGCAAAGATATCATTTTGTATTTTACAACGTAGAGTTTCATCTTTTCCTATATAAAAATTTCTAATGGAAACCTCATTATAAATTTCAGCATTAGTTCTATGTTTAAGGGTATTTTCAATTTCATTATAATTATACATAGATACTTTTAGATTTAATAATAAAGTACAATTTTCTTTAACAAATCCTAATTTATCTAATAATATATTTGTTCCTAATTCATCAATTTCTTCATAGCATAAAATATTTTTATCAAAATATGCTAAAGTAGAATTATTAATAATATCTTTATAATCAATGTCTACATATAAAGCCCATACTTTAATATATCTTCCATAACCACCTTCATACCATATATAACCTATATAATTATCATTTACTTTTATAAGACGTATAAATTTTCTATAAATATATTTAATTAAAAAATTTTGTTCTTCGTAGCATCTAAAAAAATCTTTATTATAGGTAGGTACTTTAAAGTTTTTGCTATATATTTCCTTAAATATATCCATATTATTCAATGACAATTTTTCTAACATTATCATATAACCCCTTTTAATCACTATATAACTAGTATATTTCTAATAATATACTTGGTCAATATAATAATAAATAAAAAAATAGGCCAACATATAAATATATATGTGACCTATTTTTTTATTATTTAGCGTCTCTTATACTAAGTGCAATTTTCTTATTTTCTGCATCAACTGAAAGAATTATAGCTTTTACTTCATCGCCAATATTTAATACATCAGCTGGATTATTTATTCTTTCATTGCTTATTTTAGAAATATGAACTAATCCATCTACTCCTGGTTCTAATTCAACGAAAGCCCCAAAGTCGCTAATTCTTACAACTTTTCCTAATACTGCAGATCCTTCTGGATATTTCTCTTCAATATTACTCCATGGTTCAGGAGTTAAAGCTTTAATACTTAATGAAATTCTATTTTTTTCTCTATCAGCTTCAATGATTTTAACATCTACTATTTGACCCTTTTTAAGTACACTATCAGCTGATTTAACATGGCTCCATGATATTTCAGATAAATGTATTAATCCATCTACACCATTTATATCAGCAAATGCTCCAAAGTTTGTAAATCTTTTAACTTCAGCCTTAACTATTTCTCCTACTTTTATATTTTCCCATGCTGCATCTTCAATTGCTTTTCTAGCTTCTTCAAGAATAACTCTTCTTGAAGCAACAACTTTAACAGGATTTTCTATTGAGAAGTCTATTAATCTAACTTCTAATTCTGTTCCAACTAAGTTGCTTCTATCATTAGAAAATCTAACATCTACTTGTGATGAAGGAACAAAAATTCTTACCCCATCATAGTAACCTATTAAGCCTTTTTCTATAGCATCCTTAATCTTAATTTTAAATGTTTCTTTGTTGTTAAACTTAGCTTCTAAATCTTTTAAAGTTGCTTTTTTCTCATATTCAAGTCTTGATAAAACTACATTTCCATCTTCATTTTTTAATTTTATAACTTTAGCAGTAATTTCATCTCCTACATTTATTTTTTCAAGGTATGTTTCAAGATTTTCTTCAGAAGTTAATTCTTTAAAAGGTATTACACCGTCAGATTTATATCCAACTAAAGAAATAGTAACTTCATCTCTTCCTATTGATAATATTTCTCCTTTAATCTCATCACCAATTCTAAACCTTCTATCCATTTCTTCCATTAGCTTTAATTGATCTTCCATTTAGTTTATTCCCTCCATAATATTGATTACTTCTTTTATTATCCAGTCGGGAGTAGATGCACCAGCAGTAATCCCAACGGTTTTTCCTTTATTACTTTCAATGAACTCTTTTGTTAGTTCTTTTGAATTTTCAATATGAATTGTATTAGGACAATTATTCTTTGATATTTGATATAGCTTAGTTGTATTAGAGCTATTTCTACCACCAACAACAATCATAGTATCTACAGTTCTAGATAATTCATTGGCACTTTTTTGCCTTTCTTCTGTTGCAGAACAAATTGTATTAAATGCTAATAGTTCTTTTGAACTAGCAGATAAATTACTTACTGTTTTTTTCCATGTTTCTTCTTTTTCTGTAGTTTGAGATACAACACATATTTTTCTTGGTAAATCTTCTTCAAAAGCACCATCCTTAGTAATGATAGCACTATTATTACACCATCCATTAATTCCAATAACTTCTGGATGTTTATTATCTCCTAGGATCACAATATTATATCCTAAGTCTGAGTACTTATTAACTTTTTTGTGTATATTAGTAACATATGGACATGTTGCGTTTACAACAATTAATCCTTTTGCCTCTAAGTTTTCAGAAACTTCCTTAGAAACTCCATGAGACCTTATTACTATTACATCACCTTCATTTAATTTGTCAATTTCATTATAATCAATAGCATAAATATCATTTTCTTCTAAATACATAACAACATCATTATTATGTATTAGAGGTCCTAATGTATAAATTTTCTTATTATATTGTTTTTTTACTTTTAAAGTTTCTTCAACAGCTCTTTGTACACCAAAACAAAATCCTGCATTTTCAGCTAAAATAACTTTACTCATATTAATTCTCCTAAGATTGTATTTTTATTTTTTTATACTTAGGGATATCTTTTCTACAACTTCATCAATTGAAAGGTTAGTTGTATCTATTTCAATAGCGTCTTCTGCCTTTTTTAACGGGTCAACTTCTCTATGGCTATCAATATAATCCCTTTTTATTATATCTTCTAATATAGTAGAATAATCTACTGATAACCCTCTATCTTTTAGTTCCTTATATCTTCTTTCAGCTCTTGCTTCTGGAGTTGCAGTTAGAAAAAACTTAAACTTAGAATCCTTTAATACTACTGTACCAATATCTCTTCCATCCATAATTACATCAAACTTTTTTGACATATCCCTTTGAAGCTTTACTAATTTACTTCTTACTTCTTTTATAGAAGCATATTTAGAAACTATAGAGCTAATCTCAGGCATTGTAATTTTTTCTTGGATATTTTCCCCATTTAAAATTAAATCATCATTTTCAAATTTCATATCAAAAGAATCAATCATAGTGCATAATGCATCTATATCTGTATTCTCTATATTCTTTTCTTTAGCTACTAAAGCTACAGCCCTGTACATTGCACCTGTATTTATATACATTAAATCAAAATTTTTGGCAACTAGTTTTGCAATTGTACTTTTACCAGCTCCAGCTGGTCCATCTATAGCAACTGATATTCTCAAAATAGTATTCCACCTTTCGTCTTTGAAAAACATTTTCATATAAATTATATTATTATTATATATTTTTAACAAGTATTTTATAAATTACTTCCAGCTAAATAACCAGTAGATAACGCTATTTGAACATTATATCCTCCTGTAAAGGCATCAACATCAATAACTTCTCCTGCAAAAGATAAATTGTCTATTAATTTCGATTTCATAGTAGAAGGGTCTATTTCCAAAGTATCTACTCCGCCAGAAGTTACTATTGCTTCTTCTATTGGCCTTAACCCTTTAATACTTACCTTCAATCCTTTCATTAAGTTAACTAAATTTTTTCTCTCTTCTTTAGTTATTTCATTAACTTTTTTATTTTCTTCAATATTAGATAAAGAAATAATTATTGGAATTAATTTTTGTGGTAATAATTCATCTAAAGAGTTTTTAAAATCTTTATTTATGTATTTTTTAAAATCTTTTTGAACCCTTTTATCCAATTCATCATGAGTTAGGGCAGGTTTTAAATCTATAAATAAACTATAATTTTTATCATTTTCAATATATCTTGAAGCTTTTAAAATAATAGGCCCTGATAAACCATAGCTTGTAAATAACATCTCCCCTTGATTTTTATATATAGGTTTCTTTAAAGAATCATTAAATAAAGATATTTCAATATTTTTAAGAGTTAAACCAGTTAAAAATTTTATCCAAGTATTCTTTAACTCAATTGGAACTAAAGATGGCTTTACCTTTATTATATTATGTCCAAGAGATTTTGAAAACCTTAAACCATCACCACGAGAACCTGTTGATGGATATGAAACTCCACCAGTAGCAATAATAAAATGATCTGCGTTTATATAATACTGATTATTAACCTCCACAGCCTCTATTTTATTATTACTAAATTTTATATTAGTAACAAGACTATTTAATTTTAGTTCTATATTATTTTTATTTATTTCTTTCATTAATCCTTTAATTATATCAGATGATTTGTCAGAAGCGGGAAAAACCCTACCTCCTCTCTCATTTTTTAGCTTTATACCTTGAGATTCAAAAAAGCTTATTGTATCTTCATTAGTGTAAGAATATAATGCACTATATAAAAAATGAGGATTTCCTGGAATAAAGTCAAAGAATTCTGATATATCCTTACTATTTGTAACATTACATCTACCTTTTCCTGTAATGAATAGTTTTTTACCGACCTTTTCATTTCCATCTAGTAATATAACCTTATTATTTTTTGCAGCTGTTATAGCTGCCATCATACCTGCTGGACCAGCTCCAATTACTATAACCTTTTTCATTACAATCCTCCAAGTATTATTTTTTCTTAATAAATATATCATTTAAAATTATTAAATTCAACTTTATAAATGAAAAACGACCAATTATTGGTCGTCATTATAAAATATAATACTTAATCATCAGCAACATTTTTATTATTATAAGAATATACATTATATTCTCTCCAGATAGATTCTAGACTATTAAAAGTATTAGTTATACTTTGCTTTTCCCTCATTCCAACAGCTATTATTAATGCGTTAATAACAGATAATGGAGCAACTAAGGAATCTACAAATGAAGCCATATTACTTTGTGCTATTAATGAATAGTCAGCTTTTGCAGCTAAAGGTGATAAAAGACTATCTGTTATTGCAACAACATTAGCGCCTCTATCTTGTGCGAAAGCTAAGGCATCAATTGTTCTGGAAGCATATCTTGGGAAACCAATTCCTATAACTAGATCCCCCTCTTCTACATTTATCATTTGTTCAAATATATCCGAAATACCATTTCCAACAGTTTTTACATTTTGTAAAATTATATTAAGATAAAAGCCTAAGAATTCAGCCAAAGCTGTAGAACTTCTAAGCCCAATTATGTATATTCTTTTTGCTTCAAAAATATTCTTTACAACTTCTTCAAAGGTAATATAATTAATTTTTTCTAAAGTAGCTCTTATATTTTCCATATCTGCTTTAAGAACTCCTTTAAGGGCATACCCTTCACTTACATAATCATTAGATAATTCTAATCTTTGAACTGTTGTAAGTTTATTTTTAATCAATTCTTGTAGAGCTTTTTGAAGTTTTGGATATCCTGAGAAGCCAAGTTCATTTGCAAATCTAACTACTGTTGATTCTGAAACTCCTACTGATACACCAAGTTTTGCAGCAGTCATAAAAGCTGCTTTATCATAACTTTTTAAAATATATTCAGCAATTAATTTTTGTCCTTTACTCAATTTTGGGAACCTTGATTGTATTAATCGCATTAAATCTTTTGAGTTATCACTAAGATTAGTATCCATCCATATCCCTTCTTTTCAATTAAACTAAAAATGATAATTCTATATTATCATTTTTTGAATAAATCATCAATATTAATTTCATTTTGCTATAAATTTACTATAAAAACTTGCATCATATTTTTAAGTTGTCAATTCTATTTTTTCTCAATTACAACCAATAGAGGTGAGGTATTCTGTCTATTTAAATAAGATTGAGTCATTACTCCAAACTCATTTTTAGGTAAAGTTTTTAAGTATTCTAAAATGCAAGTTTCCTCTATTTTCCCTTCATCATGCCCTCTATAAATACATATGGTCATTATTCCACCACTTCTTAATAAATCTAACCCTTCTTTAATACTTGCAAGGGAAGTTTCATGTAATGTTGTTATATCTTTATTTCCACCTGGCAAAAATCCTAAGTTATACATAATACAATCAACTTTTTCATCAATATATTTATTTAGTAAATGATGAGAATCATTTATTACACTAACATTTTCTTTTTTCTTACTTATATAATTTTCACAGGCTTCTTTTTGAATATCAAAGGAGTATACCTTATGGAATAAAGAAGATAAAAAATCTGTGTCATAACCATTTCCTAAAGTTCCATCTATTGCCACGTTTTTATTTTCAACAAAATCTCTAATTATATAATGGGATAAGTCACTAATATTACCTACATACTTAAACATAATTCACCTCTATAATGAATTTAAATATTTTAATTCATTTTCTGTTAAGTTTCTCCACTGACCTTTTTTTAGATAACCTAATTTTATTTCTCCAATAGATATTCTTTTTAAAGAAATAACATCGTGGCCAAGAGCTTCACACATTCTTCTTATTTGTCTATTCTTACCTTCATGAATTGTAATTTCCACTAATGTATTAATAGAATTATTTTTTCCTTTTTCTTTATCAAGTATTTCTATCTTAGACTTTGCAGTAATATAACCACCAATGTCTACACCACTTTCAAATTTTATAAGGTCATCTTTAGTAAATTCACCTTTACATAAAACAATATACTTCTTTCCTACTTTAACTCTTGGGTGAATTATTTTATTATATATTTCACCATCATTAGTTAATAAAATTAATCCCGAACTATCATAATCCAACCTTCCAATTGGATAAATCCTTTCATCAACTTTAACTAAATCTAAAATAGTTTTTCTTCCTTTTTCATCCTTTACAGAAGTTATATACCCTTCAGGTTTATTAAGCATAATATAAATTTTCTTTTCTTCAGGTTTTATTATTTTACCTTCATAAGAAACAATATCTACTTCTGCATTTATTTTAACTCCAAGTTCATTTATTATCTTGTCATTTACTTTAACTTTTCCACTAAGTATTATTTCTTCACATTTACGTCTAGATGCAATCCCACACCTTGCCATATACTTTTGTAATCTTTCTTCCATACTAATCACTCCGAATTTTTAATAAACACTTAATATAGTACTCTAGTATAAAGTTTTGTGCAATAAATTTGTTTATAAGTATAAGCCTTCTATATACTTATTGCATAATAAAAAGAGCTACCTAAGCAGCCCTTAATTAATATATAATCATTCTAAATTTTCTAATAAATTGTCTAAACTTCTTTTTAAATCAATAGCTTCTTCTAAAGGAAGCTTAATATTACACAATACTTTTTTTGGGATATCAATAGCTTTTTCTTTAAGAGAAGCGCCTTTTTCAGTTAGCTCAGCTATAACAACTCTATCGTCACTTTTATCCCTATATCTTTTAATAAGTTCCATAGATTCTAATTTTTTTAACAATGGAGTTAAAGTTCCAGAGTCTAGATGTAACCTATTACCAATATGTTTTACACTTGCTTTTTCCTCTTCCCATAATACAATCATTACAATATATTGTGTATAAGTTAGATTTAATTCATCAAGCATAGGTTTATATAACTTAATTATTTCTCTTGATAAAGCGTATAAAGAGAAACATAATTGATTATCTAATTTTAGACTACTATATTTATTCATAATTTATTCACCCACAATATAAATATCAAATTTAATTTTATTAAATTAAATAGATTTTACATTTTTATATTATTTATGTCAATATATATTGTATAAATATAATTTTTTTATAATATTTTTTCTATATCTTCTTTTATTTTTAATGGAGATGTTGTAGGTGAATATCTTTTTATTACATTTCCATTTCTATCAATTAAGAATTTTGTAAAATTCCATTTAATATCTTTAGTAAGTATTCCTTTTTCTTGATCCTTTAAATATTTATATATTGGATGTGCATTACTTCCATTAACATCTATTTTTTCAAACATATTAAATGTAACTCCATAATTAATTTGGCAGAAATTCTTAACTTCATTATTATCTCCTGGCTCTTGATTTAAGAATTGATTACATGGGAAACCTAATATTTCTACCCCTGAATCCTTATATTCTTTATATAAATCTTCAAGATCTTTAAGTTGAGGTGTGAATCCACATTTACTTGCTGTATTAACAACTAATACAATCTTTCCTTTGTAATTATTCATATTTACTTCTTTTCCATTAATATCATTTGCTTTAAAATCATAAAAATTCATTTGAAATCCTCCATTAATATATTTATTAAAATTTAATTGTATACAATTAAATATATTTTACGCCTTTAATTTATATAAATCAACAATTATGAAGAAAATGTTTGTTTTATTTATATAATATAACTTTGTTTATTTTTTTATAATATGTATTGTTTAATAATAAGGCCTTAAGAATTGTTATTTCCTAGGGCCAATTTAACTTTATTTGAATAGATCCTTTAGAATATCTTTTACGCTTTTCTTTATTTTATTTACTTTTTCATTATTATTTATGTTATATAACGGTTTTTTATATCGATTATTTAAATAATCAATATAATTTAAATTATCATTAATAGCTGAGCAAATTGAAAATATTATAATAGGGGTTAACTTAGGGATTTTCCATAATAAAACTCCTTTTTATTGCTTTAATAATACATTATATATATTTATAAAATTATTGTTATTATTTTATATGACATTTTTTATATAAAGAATTATTAATTATTATTTACATAATATTATAAATGTAGAAATCACTATCAAATTAATATAAAATAATAAGGTCGATATTAATTTTTGGAGGAAGTTACATGAAAAATTTTTTTAAAAAGATTATATATAATAATTGGATTTTTATAACTATGATTTTAATAGTCCAAGCTAAATCAATGTTATTGTTATCAATGCTAAGAACAAAAGATTCATCAACTATTAATTTAGCTACTATGTACTTTGGTGTACCACCTATAGTGGCACATATACTAATAATTATTTTTATATTTAGTTTTATTTATTTATTTAAATACAAAGGTAAAATTCGTGCTGCTATAACTGTAGATATTATTATATCTATTCTATTTTTATTAGATATTTGGTACTACAGAGCTAACGGTACTTTTTTATCAATAAGACACTTAATTCATCCAGAGATATTTAATCCAATAGGTAAAAGTTTATTAAACTTTAGGATAATAGATTTACTATTTTTTGCAGATTTCTTAGTTTTATTTATTTTATTTAGGTTTAAGAAAATTAGAGATTATAGAGATAATTCAAAATTAATTTTAAGAATAGTTAAAGCTACAACTATATTTATAACAAGTGGAATATTAATTTATTTATGTCATTATTTTATAGATGTTAAGCCAATAAAAGAAGGAAAAGCATTTTTAAGATTATCTTGGGCTCCTTATCAAAGCTTTAGTGATATGAGTCCTTTAGGATATCATGGATATGATTTATTTTATTATACAGGTCTAAATAAAAAATTAACTTCTTCAGAAGTAGAAGAAATTGATAATTGGTTTAAAGATAACAAAGAAGATATAGAAGATAATGAATTTGCTGGATATCTAGAAGGAAAAAACTTAATAGCTATACAAGTAGAGTCTTTAGAAAATTTTGTTATAAATCAAAAAGTTAATGGTCAAGAAATAACACCAACTTTAAATAAGTTATTATCAAATAGTTTATATTTTGATAATATCTATGAACAAAATAACTCTGGTACAAGCTCTGATGCAGACTTAATGGTTAATACCTCCATGTTTCCAGTAAGAAATAATAGTACTTTTCCAACCTATCCATGGACTAGTTACAATAGTCTTCAAATGCTTTTAAACGATAAAGGATATACTACAATATCAACTCATGCAGAACTACCAGGAAGCTGGAACTGGGCAGAACCACATAAAGCATTTGAAACAGATAAGCTATGGGAGATAAAAGACTTTAATTTAGATGAAGTTATAGGACCAGGTTTGTCAGATGAATCATATTTAAAACAAATTGCTAATAAATTAAAGGATGAAAAGGAACCATATTATACTTTTATAGCTACCTTAACAAGCCATGGCCCCTTTGAAATTCCAGATGAGAAAAAGTTATTAAACTTACCTAAAGAATTAGATGAAAATATGATGGGTTGTTATTTCCAAAGTATAAGATATACAGATGAAGCCATAAAACTATTCTTAGAAGAGCTTGATAAAAATGGCCAACTAGATAATACAGTAATAATGATTTATGGAGATCACTGTGGTGTTCACAAATTCTATGAAGATTTGATAACAGATGCTCCACTTGAAGGTGATTGGTGGAAGGATAACCACAAAAAAATACCTTTTATTATCTATAATAAAGATATAAAGGCTACTACAATTTCTAAAGCTGGTGGACAAGTTGACTTCTTACCTACTATATCTTATTTATTAGGTGTAGATAAGGAAAAGTTTGTTGAAACTTCTATGGGACGTATTTTAGTTAATACTAATAGAAATTCAACAATTTTAAATAGTGGTGAAATTATAGGTAATCCTATAGATGATAAAGAAAAGAACCTATTACAAAATATATTTAAAATTGCTGATAATATTATTGAAGGTAACTATTTTAAGCTTAAAAATAATTAAGAAAGAGCACTTCCCTTTTTAGTTAGGAAGTGCTTTTTATAATACTACAAAAATATTTACAATATTTCCCAGTAAATAATTATTAATTTAGTCTTTGAATTATTTCTAAGTTATATTTATTTAGTATTTCTAAATCTATCTCTTTATCAAATTCCATAAGCTGACTTATAATTATATTTCCTTCAGTTTTATAGCTTAATATTTTTCCTTTAGCCTCATCTTTAAAATCACTCCATGTCCATAGATGAGCAGTGCCTTCAATAGCTTTAATTTCATATATATACTTATTTGACATTAAAATATATTGAGATAACAATAACCTTTTGTTATTTACATCATAGATATATTCTTTAGAATATTCCTTAATACATTCTCTTTTTTCTTTATCTAAATTTAAATAATTAATATACATTTCTTTAAACTTTCCCATTTAAATACTCCATAAATATATTTTTATTATAAAGTATTATATCATTCTTGTATAAAAATTAAAAATTCAAATATTAGACTTTTAAAAATATGAATTAAAATAGTTTTAATACATTTGCCATTTCAATTGCAGAAACAGCAGCATCATATCCTTTATTACCAGCTTTGGTTCCTGCTCTTTCAATAGCTTGTTCAATTGAATCAGTTGTAAGTACTCCAAAAATTACTGGTTTTTCATATTCTAGTGAAACAGTTGCAATTCCCTTTGAAGCCTCAGCACATACATAATCAAAATGTGGAGTTGAACCCTTAATAACTGCCCCTAAACAAATAACTGCATCATACTTTTCACTTTTTACCATTTTCTTAGCTACTAATGGAAGCTCAAAAGCTCCAGGAACTAAAGAAAGTTCTATATCTTCCTCATTAACGCCATGCCTTTTAAGTCCATCCATAGCACCATCTATTAACTTAGATACAATAAAATCGTTAAATCTAGCTGCTACTATTCCAATTTTTAAATCTTTTCCTATTAAATTTCCTTCTAATAACTTCATATTAATACCTCCAAAATTTACTATAATAAAATGTGATTCATTTTTTCTTTTTTAGTCTTTAGATAAAATTCATTTATATTATTTTCCTTTATTTGAATAGGAACTCTTTCGAGTACCTTTATTCCAAACTCATTTAATCCATTAATTTTCTCTGGATTATTTGTCATAAGTCTAATATTAAAGATATTTAGAGACTTTAAGATTGATGCTGCTATATCATAAGTTCTTAAGTCTGGACTAAAACCTAATTTTATATTTGCTTCTACTGTATCATAGCCTTCTTCTTGCAGTTTATAAGACTTAAGCTTATTTATTAATCCAATACCTCTTCCTTCTTGTCTCATATATATTAATATTCCAGTTCCCTCTTTAGCTATATTTCTTAGTGCTAAGTCTAATTGCTCTCCACAATCACACCTCTTAGAACCAAATACATCCCCAGTTAAACATTCAGAATGAATTCTAATTAGCACAGAGTCAGCATTTTCTATATCTCCCAAAACCAAAGCTATATGCTCTTTCCCTGATATTTTTTCAGTAAATCCATACATTTTAAAATTTCCATATTTAGTTGGCATCTCAACTTCAGTTTCAGTTTTTATTAATATTTCTTTCTTTTCCCTATATTTAACTAAATCATCTATTGTAATAATCTTTAAATTATGAGATTCTGCAAAAAGAAATAAATCCTCTGTTCTTGCCATAGTCCCATCATCTTTCATAATTTCACATATTACTCCAGCTTCCTTTAATCCAGCCAATTTAGCTAAATCTACAGCAGCTTCTGTATGACCTCTTCTCTCTAAAACCCCATTTTCCTTTGCTATTAATGGGAACATATGACCAGGTCTTCTAAAATCTTTACTTATACTATTTTCGTCTATTACCTTTTTAATTGTTAAAGCTCTTTCATAAGCAGAAATTCCAGTAGTTGTGTCAATATGATCTATGGAAACAGTAAATGCAGTTTCATGATTATCAGTATTTAAGCTTACCATACTTCTTATATTTAACTTTTCAGCTAAAGTATTTTTTATTGGCATACATATTAATCCCTTACCAAAACTAGCCATAAAGTTTATTGAATCAGCATTAACTTTTTCAGCAGCCATTAAAAGATCGCCTTCATTTTCTCTTCCTTCATCATCTATAACTATTATCATTTTCCCAGCTTTTATATCTTCAATTGCTTCTTCTATTGAATTAAATTTAAACATAACATTACCTCCTACATAAAACCATTTTCTCTTAAAAAGTTTTCATTTATTTTAGATTCAGTACATGTATTCTTATTATTAAAATTCATAAAGCTTTCAATATATTTACCCACTATATCAAATTCAATATTTACCAAATCTCCTGTTTTTTTATCTAGTAAAGTGGTTTCTTTACTTGTATGTGGTATTATTGATAGCAAAAACTTCTCATTATCAACATAAGCTACTGTTAAGCTTATACCATCTATTGCTATGGAACCTTTTTCTACTATGTATTTTATGAAATGTGATAATGGCTTAATAGTAATTAAAATTGATTTATCATCCTTAACTATAGATGTTATTTCACCAGTGCAATCTATATGTCCACTTACAATATGTCCACCAAATCTACCATTTGAACTTAATGCTCTTTCTAAATTAACTTTAGAACCTTTACTTAAATCACCTAAGTTACTTCTTTTTAATGTTTCTAAAACCACATCTGCTTCAAAAGTTTTATTATTTAATTTAGTAACAGTAAGACAAACACCATTAACGGAAATACTATCACCTAAGTTAGTATTTTCTAATACCTTATTTGCTTCTATTTTTATGCTACAATGTTTAACACCTTTTTTTATTTCATTTACAATACCTACTTCTTCTACTATTCCTGTAAACAAATTATCATCTCCTTATATAAGAAGTTATTAAAATATCTTCACCTAAATATTCAATTTTAAGGTTAGAAGCTTTGAAAGAATTAGTTAATAAATCTATTCCTTTACCCTCAACAAAGGTTTTTGATTCTTTTCCACCTATTATTACAGGTGCCATAAATAGCATTAACTTATCTATAATTCCAGCTTCTAATGCTGAATAATTAACTTCTCCTCCACCTTCAAGAAGAATACTATCAATTTTCATTTCACCTAATTTAATCATTAATTTATTTAAATCTACTTTATTATTTATGCTATCTATTGTTATTACTTTAGCCTTTAATTCTTCCACCAATGCTTTTTTATTTAAATCAATATTTTTAGTAGTGGCAATAATTGTTTCATACTTATAAGCTGTTTTTAATATTTTTGAATCTAATGGAATTCTAAGGTTGCTATCCAATATAATTCTTATAGGATTTCTTCCACCATCAATATTACAATTTAAGCTGGGATCATCAATAATAACTGTATTTACACCAACCATTATTCCACGTAATTCATTTCTCAACTCATTAACTTTTGCTCTTGAAGTAGCACCAGTTATCCATTTAGATTCTCCTGTTTTTGTTGCAATTTTCCCATCTAAAGAAACTCCTGACTTTAAAACTACATAAGGAAGCTTAGTTTTTACGTATTTTATAAAAACTTCATTTAATTTTAAACATTCTTCTTCTAAAACCCCCACTTTAACCTCTATTCCTAGACTCTTCAATTTTTCTATACTTTTACCAGAAACTAATGGGTTAGGATCTAAATGTCCAATTACAACCTTAGATATACCTGATGAAATTAATTTATCTACACAAGGTGGAGTCTTTCCATAATGAAAGCATGGTTCTAGAGTTACATATATAGTTGCTCCTTTAACGTCATCTGTTGCATTGTTTATAGCCTCTATTTCAGCATGATTTCCACCATATTTACTATGATATCCTTGTCCAATTATTTCCCCATTTTTTACAATAACTGCTCCTACCAATGGATTTGGATTAACCTTTCCTTTTCCTTTCTTGGCTAATTCAATTGCCATCTTCATAAATTTCTCTTCCATAGCATCACTCCTTTTTTATTCTTAAGAATTAAAAAAGTCCTGAGAATAAACTCAGGACAATAAATCTTTGTAAAATAATACTATTAAAAGCACATAATATTGTTAATTATATATCATAAATATAATTAAAAAAGCTCTGAAATATAAAAATATTCCAGAGCAAAATAATTAACAAATATTAATAAACATAATTTATAAGTATAAATTACAAATAAAATATCTTCTTCCATCCAGACTTTACTGTCGGCCTCGGAGTTTCACCGAATCATGCTAAATAGCTCGCGGGCTTTACCGCCGGTAGGGAATTTCACCCTGCCCTGAAGATTTATTAAGTTTTATATTGTTATTATATTATCAATATATATATTTGTCAATATTTTCTTATTATTTATTCAACATCATATAACTTATAATATTTATTCTTTAAGTAAGCTATAAAGTATTTAGAATTAAGTTCTTCTCCAGTAATTCTCTTTATAAGTTCTTCAGGAGTATAAATAGCACCATGTACATGTACTTTTTCATTTAACCACTTAGTAACTTCAGTTAAATTTCCATTCTTAACTTCTTCCATTACATTTGGATTTTCCTTTAACAGTGTATTAAACATTTGTGCACCATATAGATTTCCTAAAGCATAACTTGGGAAGTACCCAAAAGATCCATCTGACCAATGCATATCTTGAAGAATTCCTTCAGCATCATTTTTAGGTTCTACTCCTAAATATTCCTTATACTTCTTATTCCATATATCTTTAACTTCATTTACAGTTATTCTTCCATTAATTAATTCTTTTTCAATTTCATATCTAATTATAATATGAAGTCCATAAGTTAATTCATCAGCTTCAGTTCTAATTAATGATGTTTCAACATAATTCATAGCTTCATAGAATTCATCTAAAGTAACATCTTTGAAGTCATCAAAATATTCCTTAGCCACAGGTAAAAGATATGAACAGAATTCCTTACTTCTTCCTAATATGTTTTCATAGAATCTTGATTGTGATTCGTGAATTGCCATAGAAGCTCCTTGTTGTAATCCTGTTGATTCTAAATCATCACTAATATTTTGTTCGTAGATTCCATGTCCACCTTCATGTATTGTGCTAAATAAAGCTGATGTAAACTCATCTTCATGATAATTAGTAGTTAATCTAACATCTTTATTTCCAAAATTAGTTGTAAAAGGATGTACACTTACATCTAATCTACCAGCTTCCATATCAAAGCCTATTTTATTTAAAATAAATAAAGATAACTCTTTTTGCTTGTCTGCATCAAAGTGTCCATATAAGAAATCACGATTTAACTTCTTTTTACTTCCCTTAACTTTATTTAATACTTCAATTATGCCATCCTTTAATTCAGAAAAAATCTTATCTAGCTTTTCTGTAGTAAGCCCTAATTCATATTTATCTAATAAAGTATCATATTTGTCATTTTTATATCCCCAATAATTAATGAATTCCTTTTGAAACTCAACTACTTTTTCCAAATAAGGTTTAAATATTTCGAAATCACTAGCATCTTTTGCCTTCTCCCATGCTATTTCTGAGTTACTACAAAGACCTACATATTCTACATATCTATCTTGTGGTATTTTCTTTGTTTCATTATAATTCTTTTCTAGCTCTTGAAGCATTCTTTTTTCTATTGTATTCATTTTATCTTTATAAGGAGTTAAATCACTAATAAACTCTCCTACTTTTGGACTTGTAATCATTTTAAATGCTTCTCCAGATAGATACTCTAAAACCTTTCCTCTTGATTCACCAGCCTTACTTGGTATATTAGTTCTCATATCCCAATAAATTATGCCAATTGCTTGTTCTAATCTTTCATATTGGCTTAAATAATCTTTTAATTCATCTATTTTTTTCTTTAATTCCATGTCTTTTCCTCCTAATATAAGTTTAACTTAATATAAATATACCATATATTAGATATATATAAAAATAATTTATATTAATTTTACACATATTTCTAAAAGATGAATTATGCAAATAAACTTTCTATCTCATATGTTATTCTTTTAGGAGAAGAGGAAGAAAATAATAGAACAATTTATATAAAAGATATGAAAAGTGGAATTCAAGAAATAATAAATTTTCAAGACATTAATTAATATATTTTGTTGTTTAAAAGACACTATATAGGTTGAAAATTGTCCTATATAGTGTCTTTTTTAATTATTTATTATATTGAGGTTCTTGTTCTTTTACAAAATCAAGTCTTGATTGAAGTGATTGTTCTACACTATCCATAGTAGTTGCAAGTTGATTAAAGATTTGTTTAGCTTCTTGATTATCAGTATCTAAAGAAAATGTCTTCATATCAGCTGCTAATCCTTTTGCACTAGCTAGTGCAGTTTCAAGTTTAGTTCCTGTTGGCATAATAATTCCTCCTATGCAATTATATTTTTCTAATATATTGTTAGTTATAACTAATTTAAATATTCTATATTAACAGAATGAAATTTTTCCCTTTCTATATTCAAATAATAATTTTTGTAAATTAATGAATTAAAACACTTCATACAGGTTAAAGTAATGCTATAAAGATTTCAATAATAAAGGAGACTTTTATATGAGTGCTATTTCTAAAGTTAAACAAACCTTAGCTACTTTAAAAGGTGCTGAAGCCACTTTAAGAATGTACTATGTTCAGGAACAAAATAAAGAAGCTAAATCTATATACAGTGATGCATTAGAAGAAATAAATAAAATCAACATGGAATTAGACAAAAGAATAGGAGTTATGGAATTTGAAGAACCACAATATAAGGGTAACTAAGTGAGGTGAAGAAATGAATACTTGGTTAATAATACTATTTAAATCTATTTTTTTATTTTTTGTTGCAATAATAATAAGTAAATATATGAAGAGGAAGACAGTAGCTAGATTTACTTCATTTGATTTTATTTCATATTCAGTTGTTGCAGTTATAATTTCCTTAATTTCTTTAAATATAATAAGCAACTTTTATTTTGGATTAGTCGCACTAGCTGTTTGGGCATTTATGCCTCTTGTTTTGGATTATGCTGAAATGAAAAGTAAAACAATATATAACATTTTACATGGTAAAGAAAGAGTTTTAATTAAGAACGGTAAAATCATGGAAGATAATTTATCTAAAGAAAGAATTACAGGACAAGAGTTTTTACAACAAATGCGTTCAAAAAACGCCTTTAATTTAGCAGATGTTGAATTTGCTTTAATGGAATCAAATGGAGATATTAATATAAGTTTAAAGGCTGATAAAAAACCTGTTACTTCATATGATTTAGGTAAAAAACTAGGAGCAAAATCTGAACCACAAGCAGTAATTTTAGATGGAAATATTTTAAATGAAGGACTTACTAATGCTGGTTTAAATCAAAGATGGCTAAATACACAATTAGAAATTCAAGGAGTATCTCTTGAAAATGTATTTCTTGGTCAAGTAGATTCCTCTGGAGATTTATACCTTGATCTTTATGATGATATGATACAAGTGCCTAAGGCTCAAATTAAAGAAGTACTTTATGCAAGTATTCAAAAATCAGTATCAGATCTTATGTCCTATTCATTAGATACAGATAACATAGAAGCCAAAACTATGTATTCTAAAAATGCAAAAAAACTAGAAGAAATTTTAAAAAAATTAGAACCACATTTATTACGTTAGAAAGGTTTTAACGGTGAAGCTATGTCAAATATGAAAAAGAAAAAAATGACTACTACACAGCAAGAATTTGATGCTTTAGTTAAAGGAATAGAACCTAAAAGACCTTTACTTAAAAATTGTATAAGAGCCTTTTTATCTGGAGGTGCTATTTGCACTATAGGACAAATTCTTCAATGGATATTTATAAATTATTTTGGTTTTGATGAAAAAACTTCAGTCTCTCCTACAATAGTTGTATTAATATTTGTAGCTGCTTTATTAACTGGTTTTGGAGTTTTTGATCATATAAGTCAATGGGCAGGATGTGGAACTGCAGTACCTATTACTGGTTTTGCTAATTCTATTGCTTCTGCTTCAATGGAGCATAAAAGTGAAGGACTTGTTCTTGGAGTTGCAGGCAATATGTTTAGACTTGCAGGAGCCATTGTCGTATATGGTGTTATATCTGCTTTTATAGTAGCAACAATTAAAATGACAATACTATGGCTAGGGGGAATGTAAATGCTTAAAGGACATCAATCTTGGATTTTTGAATCAAAACCAACCATAATAGGTTCTGCTACTGTTGGTGGACCCTTTGAAGGAAATGGTGCTTTAGCAGAAGATTTCGATATAGTTACTGAAGACTTATGGGTTGGCCAAGATAGCTATGAAAAGGCAGAAAAAGCAATTTTAGAACATGCTTGCCAAAGGGCTATTGAAAAATCAAAGCTAAAAAAAGAAGATATTAATTTTCATTTTAGTGGTGATTTAATGAATCAAATAATATCGAGTAGTTTTGCAGCTAGAACACTTGGAATACCTTATTTAGGCGTTTTTGGAGCTTGCTCAAGTGCGATGGAAGGCCTAGCATTATCTGCTCAATTAATAGATAGTAAAGCTGCAAAATATGTTCTTACATCGGCTAGTAGTCATAATGCAGCTGCTGAAAAACAATTTAGATATCCTACAGATTATGGAGTTCAAAGACCTCCTACAGCTCAATGGACTGTAACAGGTGCTGGTGCGGCAATAATTGCAGCGAAAGGAAATGGGCCAAAAGTAACATCAGCTACTATTGGAAGAGTTATAGATATGGGGATTTCAGACCCGTATAATGTTGGTCCTGCAATGGCACCTGCAGCTGTAGATACTATTGAAGCTCATTTTAGAGATTTAAATATAGATGCTACATATTATGACCTTATTGCAACAGGTGATTTAGGAAAAGTTGGTCATGAAACTGCAAATGCATTATTTAAAAAGCATAACATAAATATGCCAATTGATATATTTACAGATTGTGGTCTTTTAATATATAAAACAGAACAGCCAAGTTTTGCAGGTGGAAGTGGATGTGGCTGCTCTGCAACTGTAACTTATGGTCATTTTTTAAATCGTATGCGTAAAGGAGAATTAAAAAGAATATTAGTGGTTGCAACGGGTGCTCTCTTCTCTCCTATTTCTTTTCAACAAAAAGAAAGCATACCATGTATTGCCCATGCAGTATCTATAGAAATGTAAAAAGGTGTGATATATATGGAAAAATTCATTTTTGCCTTTATTATAGGTGGTATAATTTGTGTAATTGGTCAATTACTAATGGACACCTTAAAAATTACCCCAGCTCATACAACTTGCACATTAGTTGTAATAGGTGCAATTTTAGGAGGACTTGGTTTATATGATCCATTAGTAAAATTTGCAGGAGCAGGAGCCTTTGTTCCAATTAGTAGTTTTGGAAATACTCTTGTAACAGCATCAATAAATGAAGCTAAAGAGTTTGGCTTTATTGGACTTTTTAATGGATTATTAAAAACAGTAAGTGCAGGAGTATCTTCTGCAATAGTCTTTGGATTCTTTACTGCAATGATATTTAAACCAAAAGGATAAAAAGAAGCTAAAATTTAGCTTCTTTTTAAAATAATAATATAAGATCTATTAAAGTATTTGTATATATAATTAGTTCATCATAATTTAATGTATTTGTATTCTCTAAAATTCCATTTAAATTATATTGATAGTCTTTTAAATATTTTAATAAATAAGCTTTGCTATTAGTGTAGCCTACTTGAAATTTATCATTTTCAATACCATCAATAATATTATCTATTATTTTCTTAGCAGATAAAGCTTTAAGAGAAATAGAATTTAAAAAATCCTCTGAAAAGTTTTCTTTAAATACAATTTTTTCTCTCATCTTTGAAGTGACTTTTCTTAAATTATATATTTCATCATTTAAATCAACGTAATTCTTTTTACCTATTATCTTTTCAATTAACTTTCTATCCAAAACATCCTCCTATGATAAATATAATTCTTCTATAATTAGTAGTAATCTATAACAAAGATTTATATTAATCTAATTAAATTTTACCACAATATTGAAATGATTTCATTAATTAAACTTTTTAGTCATTTATATTATCCATAAAAATAAACCCTCTAAATCCATTTCTGTATTCAGAAGGTTTCTATAACTATAAAATAATATTATGCTTCAATTCCTCTTTTGTTTAACATCCCCATTTTTTTACCTAAATTAATTGAAATAGAAGCTATTAAACATGTACAAACCGCTGCTAAGAGAATTGATATTTTAACTATATTTAAAATACTTTCATCACCTAAAAATGCTATTTCAGATACGAAAATAGACATAGTGAAACCTATTCCTGCAAGCATTCCAACGCACATAATGTCATACCATTTAACATCCTTAGGTTTTTCTATAACTTTAAATTTAGATAAAACAGATGTAAATAAAAATATACCTAAGGGCTTTCCTACAACTAATCCAACAATTATACCTAAAACTACTTGTAATGAACCTTCTGGTATTGATGAAATATTCATGTTTATAGCAGTATTAGAAAATGCGAACAATGGAAGTATAATTAAATTAGCATATGGTGCTAATACATGTTCAATTCTAATTAATGTACATTCAAGGGTATCCTTATTACATTTAGTAATTGGTAATGTAATAGCTAATAGAACACCGCTTATAGTTGCATGTATTCCACTTGAGAATATGCAAAGCCATAAAATAAATCCAAGTATAAAGTAAGGAGTAAGCCTTTCTTTTTTATCAATTTTCTTTAATGATAATAACAATATAAAAGTTAATCCACCTAAAATTAATGGTATAAGCTTTATTTCTGATGAATAAAATATTCCTATTACTGCAATTGATATTAAATCATCAACTACTGCTAAAGTTAATAAAAATATTTTTAATGATTTACTAAGTTTATCCTTAAATATCATAAAGGCTCCAATAGCAAATGCAATATCTGTTGATATTGGAACACCTATTCCGTTTATAAATTGTGTGTTTTTATTAAAAAAATAAAATATAATAGCTGGTGCTATTACTCCACCAATTGCGGCAACAACTGGAAAAGAAGCTCTTTTTATATCTGATAAATGTCCTCTTATAACTTCCATTTTAATTTCGCAACCTACAACTAAAAAGAAAATTGCCATTAAAAAGTCATTTATAAACTTATGTAAATTAAATCCAGGTAATATTTCTATATGATGAAATATATTCTCATATAAATCACTAAACTGGCTGTTTGCAATAATTAAAGCAAAAATTGTTGAAATTAATAATAATAATCCAGGCAAAGCCTCCCATTTTAAAATCTTTTTAAAATAACTTAAATAATTCCCTTTTTCCTGTGTAATATTCATTCTGTCCTCCAACTGTCGATACTTATAGAAATTTAAGTTTATTTACGAACAAATAATTATACCTTTTGGAAAAATACACATTTGTATATTTCCAAAAAACATACCTATTTCACGCAAATTCTATTATATCAACTGCTTAAGACTTTACAATAAAAGTTATTTTTTTAACCTTATTTTTATTTATTTCATATTTTTTTTATAATTAAATTGCTATTATTTAATATAATCGCTTAAAATTATTACTTAAATTTATATTTTTAGATTTTTATGTTTCTAAACACATTTAAATTATAATATACTACTTTTGGAAATTGTTAAGTTTATTTAATTATTTTATTTAACTTTAAATAAAATATTATCAAACTTATCTATATGTTAATTATATTCTAAAAAGAAAAATAAAAACCTATATAATAAGTTATTTATAATTATATAAACAACTATGATTTACTAAAAATAGCTATACACCCCGATAAAATCAAGGTTGTATAGCTATTTTTTATAATTTAAATTATTGCTAAAGATTTTTTAGTATTTTTAAGCTTCTTCATTCATAATTCCAAGCTTATCAAATATTATAAATGCTAAGTTTAATGCTATTCCAACTACAGCTGCAAGTCCCATTCCTTTTAATTCTATAACACCTAAGCTAACTTTAATTCCACTTAACCCTACCATAAATATTACTGATGTAAGAATTAAGTTTCTTGACTTAGAATAATCAACTTTTTCGTCTATAAATGTTCTAAGACCTGATGTTGCTATAGTACCAAATAGTAATAAACTAACTCCTCCAACTACTGGAGTTGGTATTGTGCTTATTAAAGCTGAAAGCTTACCTGAGAATCCAAGTACTATTGAAATTAACCCTGCACCACATATTACATATACGCTATACACCTTTGTTAATGCCATAACACCTATATTTTCCCCATAAGTAGTAGTTGGAACTGATCCAAATAATCCTGAAATCATAGTTGACAATCCATCCCCTAAAAGAGATCTATGAAGTCCTGGATTCTTAGTTAAATCTTTTCCTACTATACTGCTAGTAACCTTTAAATGTCCAATATGTTCTGCTAAAACTACAAAGGTAGCAGGTAGTATAGTTAAGATAGGTGTAGCTTCGAATTTAGCTAAATGTATTTGTGGAACTGTGAAGAAAGACGCGCTGCCTACAGCACTAAAATCTACAAGACCTACAAAATAAGCTGTTATGTAACCAACAACAACTCCTATTAATATAGGTATTACCTTTAAGAATCCTTTAAGTAATACATTGCACAATATAACTGTACCAAGAGTAACCATTGAAACTATTACCCATGTTGTATTTAGTTCAGGTGAATTACTTCCTCCAACTGGAAATCCTGCCATATCAGCTGCATTTGAAGCAAGTTCTAATCCGATTATAGTTACTATTGCTCCCATTGCTGCTGGTGGAAATAATTTATTAACCCATCCAGTACCTGTATAACCTACTATAATTGCTACTATTGAAAAAACAAGACCTGAAACTACAAAGCCACTTTGTACACTTTGGAAACTATAACCTTCACTGAATAATAAGAATGTTGGTGCTAAATAAGCAAAGCTTGAACCTAAATAAGCTGGTATGCCTTTTTTTGTGATAAAAGCATAAAGTAATGTACCTATTCCATTAAAGAATAGTACTGTGGTTGGATCAATATTAAATAAGATAGGAACTAAAATAGATGCTCCAAACATTGCAAATAAATGTTGAATGCTTAATGGAATAGCCTTTTTTAGTGGAACCATCTCGTTAACATCTACCACTGACACTTCTTTTTCTGATGTGTTTTTCATAACATTATCCTCCTTCTTAGTTTCTCTGAACTAAATTAAAAGTATTTCTTATGAAATATACCACTTTTTAAAAGAAAATACAATATTATTTACTGATTTGTTTGTATATTTTAAATTTTAATTATTTTTATTCTATTTTTAAAATTCACTAACTACTAGCGTATATAAAAGGTAATAAGTGGGTTCTGTATCAAGATTATGCTAAGGAGGGATATACCCATTCAAAAACTATTAATACTGATAGTGGAAAAACTGTAGTTGTAACCTATTGGACAGATAAAGGTCGAGAATTTATATATAGGATTTTAAAGGAAAAATTGGACATTCTCCCTTTAATAGAAACGAAGTAAAAAAGTTGAATCAGATTGAAAGTAAATCAGTCTGATTCAGCTTTTTATTTTATATTTACTATTTATTTAATCCACTAAAATCTATAAAATTGGGATTTGGTATGTTTTTTTCTATAATATATTTATTTAAGTTAATCCAACTAATGCAATTATCAAGAATTATAGCATCACTAGTTACTACATTTTCTTTTGATTTTAAAACAGAATCAACATTATCAATATTTTCTACTTCTATTTGAAGTTCTGTATCTTTAAATATCTCTAGAATCTTCATCTTTAATCTGCCAGAGTTAGAAACTGGTTTATCTAAATAAAATACTGTTTTTTCTATTTCATGATCTAATAGAAAATCACCTATTAACTTAATTGCAATTTCTGTTTTATCTATAACTGAATAAGTACCTCTAAGGCCTGCTAAATCTCTTATGGTTTCATCCATAGCTTTAATAATTAATGAGTTAGACAAAGCAACTTCTAAGGTTATTATTGTGTTAAATCCATCTATGTGAATTACTTTTGTACCTGAAAAATCATTTACTTCCTTATATTTTCTTGTTTTAATATCATCATTTTTAGAAATTCCTCTTATTAATGCAAGTCTTTGTCTTTCTGATAAAAGATAATGATTACCTATAAATGTTGATGCTCCTTTTATCTTATATCCTCTGTTTAAAAGATATACTAAGTCTTCTGATGCTTTATATAATTTATTTAAGTTATCACCTTTAAATTCTTTTTCGTCTGTTGGTACATATCCTCTTCTTGTTGCTTTAGTCATAATGATTCCATTCTTACTTTTATATTTTTAAACAGTTCTTCTTTTAATATCTTTTTCTTCTTCGTCTCCCTTTTTATCTAAATACTCCGCTTTCGTATCTTGTAATTTCTGCTTTTTTCTATTAGTAAAATAATTTAATACATATAAAAAAAGTAAAAATAAAATTAGAAATTTTATACAGAGTGTCGACAAAGTCGACACTCTTTAATTTTTGTTATAAAATATTTTTGGGT
>ERZ857998.722-NODE-722-length-43651-cov-45.425842_pt1 | contig 43651 bp, 45 predicted proteins | sample MGYA00519954_ERZ857998 | MGnify/ENA primary metagenome ERZ857998 (study PRJEB31778, sample SAMEA3449424) | human gut metagenome | biome: human gut; feature: human-associated habitat; material: faeces | place: United Kingdom | collected 2010/2012 ...
CAAAAATATTTTATAACAAAAATTAAAGAGTGTCGACTTTGTCGACACTCTGAAAGGAGCTGATGTAACAGCTCCTTTATTATATATTAGAATTATTTATGTAATTCAAAAGGAATTACTGCAAATATATCTATTTATAAGATATCAAAATATAAAAATTAGTCATTAGCAAATTTCAGGAATAAGCTTAGAAAGTTCATATGCAAGTATTTTATGACTTTCTTTACTAAGATGCATATAATCATAAGGATACATGTACATACCTTTTATAGAAGCAGCATCTAAAAAATGGCATCCATTTCTATCTGCAACTTCTTTGTAGAGAGGCGCAAGTTCTTCAGATTTTTCTGCACAACCTTTTCCCATTTCACCAGAGACAAAAGTATTTTCATATCCCTTTTCAATAGGAAGTGGTGCAATTAATAAAATATTAGGTTTATCACGCCAAGCTTCAGTAGTAGAGATTGCTTTTTTAGTAAGTCGTTCTAGGCCCTTTGCAATGTTTGCGGCTGTAGCTCCGAAACGTTCCTTAGTATCATTTGTTCCAAGCATAATTATTAATAAATCAACAGGTTCATGTGTCATTAAGCAAGGAGAAATATAAGAAAGTCCATCTAGCCCTTCGAAAAGAGGATCAACAAAAACTGTTGTCCTACCACTAAGACCTTCTTCTTTTATAGAATAGTTATCCCCTAGATATTTTGATAAAAGGCATGTCCATCTTTCATCTTCTAGAAAACGCCCATTATTTGAAGAGTTATATCCGTGAGTGTTAGAATCACCGAAGCATAAAATTGTTTTCTTTTTATAATTCATCTTTTCATCCCCCTTAAGTGTTATATATTAATAATAATATTATGAGACAATTTGGTAAATAGCAAAAGAAAAAAATTTTTTTGATAAAAAAAATGTTGAAAAATATTTTCAGATGTGGTATATTTTATTTAGAAAATGTTTACAAGAGCTTTTGTTTATAAACAGTTAAAACATATTTTTTATAATGTAAAAAATGATTAATAAAAGTATAAAAAAAACAAATGATTAATGTAAATTTAAGTTAAAACATTAGAGGTATGATACTTTATAAAAATTAAAATAAAGTTTATTATGGGAGGGTATATTAAATGAAAAAGAAATTATTAGCTACTCTACTTGTTGGAGTAATGTCTATTTCTCTTGTATCTTGTGGTGAAAAAGCTACTGATGATACAAAGTCTGGCAACTCTGCAAAAACTGAGATAACATGGTGGGCATTCCCAACATTTACTCAAGAAAATGCAGGTGATGCAGTAGGAACATGGGAACAAAAAGTAATAGCTGCATTTGAAGAAAAGAATCCAGATGTAAAGGTAAAATTAGAAACAATAGACTTTACTTCAGGACCTGAAAAAATTACAACAGCAATTGAAGCAGGAACAATGGCAGATGTTCTGTTTGATGCTCCTGGACGTATAATTACTTATGGAAAATCAGGTAAATTAGCAGAATTAAATGATATGTTTACAGATGAATTTGTAAAAGATGTAAACAATGATGCATTATTACAAGCTTGTAAAGCTGGAGATACTGCTTACATGTATCCAATAAGTACTGGTCCTTTCTACATGGCATTAAACAAAGCAATGTTAAAAGATGCTGGAGTTCTTGATTTAGTAAAAGAAGGATGGACAACAGACGATTTTGTTAAGGTTTTAGAAGCTTTAAAAGCTAAGGGATATACTCCAGGATCATTATTCTGTAATGGTCAAGGTGGAGACCAAGGTCCACGTGCTTTCTTTACAAACTTATATAGCACTAGTATAACAAATGATTCACTTACAGAATATACTACAAATGATGCAGATTCTGTTAAATCAATGGAATTAATTAAAAAGTTAATAGACGATGGTTTATTATTAAATGGTTCTCAATATGATGGATCTGCTGATATTCAAAACTTTGCAAATGGACAAACTGCATTTACACTTTTATGGGCTTCAGCTCAACCAGGTACACAAGCTAAATTATTAGCAGCAAGTAAAGTTGAATACTTAGAAGTACCATTCCCATCAAATGATGGACAACCAGAATTAGAATACTTAGTAAATGGATTCTGTGTATTCAATAATGGTAATGAAGCTAAAATAGAAGCATCTAAAAAATTCATCCAATTTATTTGTGATGATAAAGAATGGGGTCCAAAGAATGTTGTAAGAACAGGTGCATTCCCAGTTCGTACATCTTTTGGAGAATTATATAGTGATGAAAGAATGAAAGAAATTGGTTCTTGGACAAAGTATTATTCTACTTACTACAACACAATTGATGGATTTGCTAAAATGAGAACTTTATGGTTCCCAATGTTACAAGCAGTATCAAATGGTGAGGCAGAACCAAAAGCAGCTTTAGATGATTTCACTAAGAAGGCAAATGAAACAATAAAAAATTAATAGACTAATATAATTTCTTCTTGTGCATTTTTTAAATGTACAAGAAGAATGTTTTTCAAGTATTCTTTTTAGATAAGTGATTGGAGGAAATGTATGAAAACTTCTAATAAATTACAGAGAAGAGAGACTCTTGTGTCATACTCTTTTCTAGCTCCAGTATTAATTTTCTTTATAGTATTTGTTCTAGCACCTATGGTTATGGGATTTGTTACAAGTTTCTTTAATTATACAATGACAGATTTCACCTTTGTTGGAATAGATAATTACATACGTATGTTTAATGATGAAGTATTTATTAAGTCATTAATAAATACTTTAATAATTGTAGTAGGCTCAGTTCCAATTGTAGTAATATTCTCTTTATTTGTTGCATCTCAAACATATGAAAAAAATGCATTTACTCGTTCATTTTTCCGTTGTGTATTTTTCTTACCAGTTGTTACAGGTAGCGTAGCTGTTACAGTTGTGTGGAAATGGATTTATGATCCGTTATCAGGTATATTAAATTATATTTTAAAAACAGGAAATGTTATTGATCAGAATATTAGCTGGTTAGGAGATAAAAGATATGCACTAATTGCAATTATAGTTATTTTACTTACTACATCAGTTGGACAACCTATTATACTTTATATAGCATCTTTAGGAAATATTGATAAGTCTTTAATGGAGGCAGCTCGTGTAGATGGTGCTAATGAGTTTCAAGTGTTTTGGAAAATAAAATGGCCAAGCTTATTACCTACAACACTTTATATAGTAGTTATTACAACAATTAACTCATTCCAATGCTTTGCACTTATTCAATTGTTGACATCAGGTGGACCAAACTATTCTACTAGTACAATTATGTACTATTTATATGAGAAAGCATTTAAACTTTCTGAGTATGGATACGCAAATACAATGGGAGTATTCTTAGCTGCATTAATTGGTCTTATAAGCTTTGCACAATTTAAAATTTTAGGAAATGATGTAGAGTATTAGAAGGGAGAGAACGTAATGAAGAAAAAAATCACACCTTTTGGGGTAATAACACTTATACTTTTGAGTATCTTAACCATTATTTTTGTCTTTCCTTTCTATTGGATTATGACAGGTGCGTTTAAGTCTCAGCCTGATACAATTAAAATTCCACCACAATGGTGGCCGTCAGCTCCTACATTGGAGAATTTTAAACAATTACTTATTCAAAATCCAGCAGGAAGATGGTTATTTAATAGTATTTTTATTTCGTTAGTTACGATGATTTTAGTATGTTTAACAGCTTCACTTGCAGGATATGTTTTGGCTAAGAAAAGATTCTATGGTCAAAAATTTGTGTTTTCAGTTTTTATAGCAGCTATGGCATTACCAAAGCAAGTTGTATTAGTTCCTTTAGTAAGAATAATAAATTTCTTAGGTATACATGATACTTTAGCAGCTGTAATTCTTCCTTTAATAGGATGGCCTTTTGGAGTATTTTTAATGAAACAATTTAGTGAAAATATTCCTGGAGAGTTATTAGAGTCAGCAAAGATTGATGGTTGTGGAGAACTTAGAACATTTACAAGTATTGCATTTCCAATTGTTAAACCTGGATTTGCTGCATTAGCAATATTTACATTCATTAATACATGGAATGATTACTTTATGCAATTAGTAATGCTTTCATCAAGAAATAATCTTACAGTTTCTCTAGGAGTTGCAACTATGCAAGCTGAAATGGCAACCAATTATGGATTAATAATGGCAGGTGCAGCTTTATCAGCAATTCCAATTGTTGCTGTATTCCTTATATTCCAAAAGTCATTTACACAAGGTATTACAATGGGTGCTGTAAAAGGTTAATCTATATAAATGGAACTATCTAAACATTAGGACCTTTGATTAATCAGGCCTGTAAAAGATAGTTCCATTTAAATTTTTAGCCTAGCATAAAAGGAGATATTTAGATGATATATGATGAGATCAAAAATATTGGAAGATATAGAGGACAATCTGTATGGTTAGATAAAGCAATTGACTTTCTAGAAAAAACAGATTTAAAATCACTTCCAATGGGACGTAAAGAAATAGATGGTAATAAAGTATTTTTAAATGTAATGGAAGCTAATGCTAAGAGAGAAGATGAACTAAATTTTGAAATTCATAAAAAATATATGGATATTCAAATTGACATAGAAGGAAAAGAAGGCATTAAAATTGGCTTTGATATACAAAGGGTTATTGAGACATACAGTGAAGACAGAGATATAGGTATGGTTCATTGTGATGAATCTATAATGTGCAATTTAGGAAAAGATAAATTTATTATATGTATGCCAGAAGAACCACATAAGCCTGGAATTGCTACAGGAGAAAATACTTATTTAAAAAAGTGTGTATTTAAGGTAGCGGTGGATTAGTGATAAAAGAGTTGGTGAGGTAAAATGTCAGAAAAAAGATCAAATTTAGTAAGTACAATTTTTAATTTAGATAATGGAGTTATGCGATTTTTTTCAAGAGTATTTGATATCGTAGTATTAAATCTTTTGTTTCTTATAGGATGCATTCCTATTGTTACAATAGGAGCATCGCTTACTGCTATGTATTCAATAACATTAAAAATGGCAAGAAACGAAGAATCACATATCGTAAGAGGATTTATAAAAGCCTTTAAGTTGAATTTTAAACAAGGAACAATTGTTGGAATGATATCAATTATTATAGCACTTTTCATTATAATAGATTTGAAAATTATATCAATAATTGGAGATGATAAACTGAAAATATTACAAGTTTTATGCTATATAGTAGCAATTTGGGCATATATAATAGCTTTATATTCATTTCCTATTATAGCTAGATTTGTACATACAACAAAAGAAGTATTTAAAAATTCATTCATGATTAGTATTGTTAATTTTAAATGGACTATACTACTTATTCTTATTAACATTCCATTTATTTTAATGTTACTTTATTCTGAAGTATCTATGCTTCTATTTTTTACAATATTAATTATATGTGGATTTTCTGGCTTAGCACTAATTCAGTCATTTATTTTCCGTAAAATATTCGAAAAATATGAAAACTACGAGATTAATTAAAAAATGAATTTGAAATAATGCCATGCAGAAAGGAAAATATCATGAGTAAGAAAGTTGATAGTATAAAAGGCAATTTAATAGTATCATGTCAAGCATTGCCAAATGAACCACTTCACTCTTCATTTATTATGGGGAGAATGGCGCTTGCAGCAAAAGAAGGGGGTGCAGCTGGGATTCGTGCAAATACTAAAGAAGATATTGCTGAGATACAGTCACAAGTAGATCTTCCTATTATTGGAATTGTAAAGAGAGATTATGAAGACTCTAAAGTATATATTACTCCAACAATGAAAGAAATTGACGAACTTATGGAAGTAAAACCAGAAATTATAGCAATTGATGCTACTGGTGCATTAAGACCAGGAAATAAGACATTAGATGAATTTTTTAAAGAAATAAAAGAGAAATATCCAGAGCAACTTTTAATGGCAGATTGTTCTACAGTAGAAGAAGCACTTCATGCAGATGAATTAGGATTTGACTTTATCGGTACTACAATGGTTGGTTATACTGAACAAAGTGCAAATCTAAAAATAGAGAATAATGATTTTGAGATTATTAGAGAAATTATTTCGAAAGCAAAACATCCAGTAATAGCAGAAGGTAATATAAATACACCTGAAAAAGTTAAACGTGTAATTGAATTAGGCTGCTATAGTGTTGTGGTTGGTTCTATTATAACAAGACCACAGTTAATTACAAAAGCATTTGTAGATAAGTTAAAATAGTTAAAATATTAGAAATAAATCAGCCTTATGGCAGAAGGAGATTATTATGAGAGATTTAAACAAATATAAGGGAATTATTCCAGCATTTTATGCATGCTATGATGAAAATGGAGAAATAAGTCCAGAAAGAGTTAGGGAACTTACTGAATTCCATATAAAAAAAGGGGTTAAAGGTCTTTATGTAAATGGATCTTCTGGAGAATGTATTTATCTTAGTGTTGAAGATAGAAAAGTTGTTCTTGAAAATGTAATGGCAGTTGCAAAAGGAAAACTTACTGTAATTGCTCATGTTGCATGTAATAATACAAAAGATAGTATAGAACTTGCAAAGCATGCAGAAAGCTTAGGAGTAGATGCAATTGCAGCAATTCCTCCAATATATTTTAGACTTCCAGAATATTCTATTGCAGCTTATTGGAATGCTATGAGTAATGCAGCACCAAATACAGATTTTTTAATTTATAATATTCCACAGCTTGCAGGGGTAGCATTAACACAAAACCTTTATAAAGAAATGCGTAAAAATCCTAGAGTAATTGGAGTAAAGAATTCATCAATGCCAGTAATAGACATTCAATTGTTCTGTGAAGCTGGTGGAGATGACTATATTGTCTTCAATGGTCCAGATGAACAATTCATTAGTGGACGTGCTATTGGTGCAGAAGGTGGCATAGGTGGTACATATGGTGCTATGCCAGAATTATTCTTAAAATTAAATGATCTTATAAATGAAAATAAAATGGAAGAAGCAAAGAAGCTTCAGTATGATATTAACCAAGTTATATTTAAAATGTGTTCATGCCATGGAAATATGTATGCAGTAATTAAAGAGATTCTTAGAATCAATGAAAATTTAAATATAGGAAGTGTAAGAGAACCTTTAACAGGATTAATTGAAGAAGATATTGAAATTGTTAAAGAAGCAGCTCTTATGATAAAAAAGGCAATTGAGAAATATTGTTAATAATTAAACAAATAAATGCTCAGAAGAGGTGATAATGGTGAAAAACTATGTAAGTATTGATATTGGAGGAACTGCAATAAAATACGGAGTCATTGCTGCGGATGGAAAAATATTAACAAAAGATAAGATGGATACAGAAGCAGAGAAGGGTGGACCAGAGATTTTAAATAAAGTCTTTGGAATTGTAGAAAACTATTTAGATGAATATAAAATAGAAGGAATATGTATTTCAACGGCAGGAATGGTTGATACTGAAAAAGGGGAAATTTTCTATGCCTCTCCTTTGATCCCAGGATATACAGGAACAAAGTTTAAAGAAGTGCTAGAAGGAAAATATTCAATACCTTGTGAAGTTGAGAATGATGTTAACTGTGCAGGATTAGCAGAGAGAATTTCAGGAGCAGCTATTGATAGTAAAGTAACCTTATGCCTTACTGTAGGTACCGGAATTGGTGGATGCATACTTATTGGGGAAAATGTATTCCACGGTTTCAGCAATAGTGCTTGTGAAGTAGGCTATATGAAGATGTTTGATAGTGATTTTCAAACCTTAGGTGCAACTAGTATTTTAAGTAAAAAGGTTGCAGAAAGAAAGCAGAGTTCAAAAGAAATATGGGATGGATATCATATTTTTGAAGAAGCTAAAAAAGGCGATGAAATATGCATAACAGCCATTGATGAGATGGTAGAAGTATTAGGAATTGCAATAGCTAATTTATGTTATGTAATTAACCCAGAAGTAGTAGTGCTAGGTGGAGGAATTATGGCTCAAGTTGAATATCTAAAGCCTAGAATTGATAAAGCTCTACAAAAATATCTTTTACCAAGTATTGCTGAAAAAACAAGACTAGAATTTGCTAAACATCAAAATGATGCAGGAATGTTAGGAGCATTTTATAATTTTAAAAATAAACATTAATTTTTAATAAGATACCATAAGGTATATATAAAACCTCCCAATAATAGAAAAGCTATTATTTCCCAATAATTTGTGAAATAATAGCTTTTTTTCAAATCTTTTTATAAGCAATTAGTGACATTTATCACATGGATTATATTTACCACTTTCTTCTATTGTTCCTTCTAAAATAGTTTTACTTCTAGATAAAGCAGAACAACTTTTTGTAGTGTGATAACTTTTTCCATTTGGTGTCCAATATACTGTTTCAGAGTTAACACTACTACTGCTACCAGAGTCAGTATTGCTTGATGAATTGTTTATTCCTGAGCTTTCATTGTAGTCATCAGGATTAATGTTATCAAACTCATCATTAATTACATTACCATTGATTGTATATGTATAACTATAATGACTTGGTATCTGAGTACTTGTATTTGGATAAGTTATTATGGCAACAAAATCTGTACAACCACCAGCATCTCTAATAACCTTTTCCATATAAGCTTGGTCACCATGTCTATTAAGAGTACTATTTTGAGGTGTTATATTATATGCGTTAGAAACTCCACCAAGGGAATCAGCTATAATATGTCCCTCATCTAAGTTCTTACTTTCAACTCCAGGTACTTTTGCCTCATCTTTATAATATCTACCATCTGAATTAACAGGCTCTGTTGATTCATCTTGTAAGATAATTTCTTTAGCAATTACTTTAACTAGTTGACCGTACTCATTAGTGAAAGCATAATATTCTCTATCACCAAAGCCTATATCAACTACAACGTTAGGTTCTCTATGTCCAGATAGATCTCCACCGTAAACTTCAATTAATTTATATCCAGCGAATATATCTTCACTGTTCCTTTGGATTGCAAGTTTTTGTTGAATCTCTATACTTGCATCCTTTGGCATTATGATTGAAGTAACTATTAAAGTAGCCAACAGAATTGATCCTATAATAGTTTTAAGATTTGGTTTAAATTTTTTCATTTTCTATAATACCCCCTAAATGTTTATTTATTCTACTATTTTATCATATTTTATCGAATAATGTTATAAATTAGCACTTATTTAAAACAAAAAAGCATTTATTCCAATACAGATTAATAAAAAAAACGAACTATTTCGTAGCTTAATAACGAAATAGTTCATTTTTAAATTGTAAAACTTAGTATGTGACGTTTATATTAAAGCTCTAGTTTTTATACTTTTTCTATTTTTAGCATATTAGTTCCACCAACAGATGCGCTTGGCATTCCTGCAGCAACTATTATATCATCACCTTTTTCAGCAAAGGATAAATTAGTTGCAACCTTTTTAGCTTCACCTAATATTTCATCTGTAGTGGTGAATACATCACATTTTGTTGGGAATATACCAAAGTTAAGGTTTAATCCTCTTCTAACTTCATCATAAGGAGTTATAGCTATTATTGAACATTTTGGTCTATACTTTGATATAAGCTTAGCTGTAGCACCACTATTAGTTGCTGCAACAACAGCTTTTGCATGTAAAAGGTTTGAACTTCTACAAGCGGAATAACTAATAGCTTCAGAGAAAGAGGATAGAGAAGGTTCTTTTAATCTCTTGTTTAAGTAGTTATAATCCAAGTTTGCTTCAGTTTCAATAGCAATTCTAGACATCATTTCTGCAGCTTCTATTGGATAATTACCACTTGCACTTTCTCCACTTAACATAATTGCATCAGTTCCATCAAAAATAGCATTACAAATATCACAAGCTTCAGCTCTAGTTGGAAGAGAATTTCTTATCATAGAATCTAGCATTTGAGTTGCTGTAATAACTATTTTACCAGCTTCATTACATTTTCTAATTATGTTCTTTTGAATTATAGGAACCTTTTCAATAGGTATTTCAACTCCCATATCTCCTCTAGCAACCATAATACCATCAGAAGCTTCTATAATTTCATCTATGTTATCAACACCTTCTTGATTTTCTATCTTTGCTATAATTTGAATATAATCTCCATTATGAGCTTTTAAAACCTTCCTTACATCTTCTATATCTGAAGCTTTTCTAATAAAAGAAGCAGCAACAAAATCTATTTTATTTTCACAACCGAAAATTAAGTCCTCTTTATCTTTTTCAGTTATTGAAGGAAGATTAATTTTTACATTAGGAACATTTACACCCTTATGGTTTTTTATAGTTCCACCAACAGTTACTAAGCATTTAATTTCTTTACCTATAACTTCTTTAATCTTAAATCTTAATAAACCGTCGTCAACTAATATTTCTCCTCCAACTTTAACATCTTTATACAGGTCAGTATAAGAAACAGTACATTTTTTATTATCTCCTAAAATTTCCTCATCACAAATAAAAGAAAATTCATCACCTTCAAATAGTTCAACGCCATCGTTTACAAAATTGTGAGTTCTAATTTTAGGTCCTTTAATATCAAGAATAATTGCAGTAGGAGAGTTTAATTCTTCTCTTACTTTTTTTATAAGGTCTATTTTTTCTTTATGAGTTTCATGACTTCCATGAGAAAAGTTTAATCTTGCAGCACTCATTCCAATTTTAATAAACTTCTTTAAGATTTCCTCCTTATCGCTTGCTGGACCGATTGTAAAAATCATTTTTGTTTTTTGCATAACATCACCTCAAAATAAATTATTAAGAATATTCGGAATAGTTATAATAAAAAAATAAAATTTAAGTATCATATATACTATGATATACTTAATTCATAATATCATTCTAACACAAATTAGAAGTAAAGGAGAGTATAATATGGATTTTTTACAAAATTTAGAACCGAAAAAGGTTTTTAAATATTTCGAAGAAATTTCACAAATCCCAAGAGGCTCAGGAAATGAAAAGGCTATAAGTGATTATTTAGTAAGTGTAGCTAAAAAGCTTAAATTAGAAGTATATCAAGATGAGGCTTTAAATGTAATAATTAAGAAACCAGGCACAAAGGGATACGAAAATTCTAAAACTGTAATTCTTCAAGGTCATATGGATATGGTTTGTGAAAAAAATAAAGGAACAGATCATGATTTTGAAAAAGACCCACTAAAATTAAGAGTCATAGATGATATGGTTTATGCAACTGATACTACTTTAGGAGCAGATAACGGAATTGCTGTTGCATATTCATTAGCTATATTAGACTCTACAGATATTCCACATCCACCACTAGAAGTATTAATAACAACAGATGAAGAAACTGGAATGTCAGGAGCAATGGCAGTATCAAAAGAACATATAACAGGAGAAATCTTATTAAACCTAGATAATGAAGAAGAAGGACATCTACTAGTAAGTTGTGCTGGTGGAATAAGAAGCAAGCACTTATTAAAAGTTAATTTAGAAGAAGTAGGTGATTACAACAACTTCTTACATATTTCTATAAGAGGGCTAAAGGGTGGTCACTCAGGTATGGAAATTAACAAGGAAAGAGGAAACTCTAATAAAATAATGGGTAGAATTCTAAAGTCATTATTACCTTTAGATTACAAATTAGCTTCACTTAATGGAGGATCTAAGAATAATGCTATTCCAAGAGAAGCTGATGCAATAATTGCTTTAAAATCAGAAGAGGTTGAAAAGGCAAAAGAAATAATTAATTCATGGAATCATATTTTAGTAAATGAATTAAAAACTCAAGATCCAGGAGTTAATGTATCTATATTAGAAAATACTGAAAAAGTTGAAAAAGTATTTAATAGAGTTGATACTGAAAGAGCAGTTAATTTACTTTATTTAATTCCAAATGGAATAAATACAAATAGTGTTGAAATAGAAGGTCTAGTTGAAAGCTCTACTAACTTAGGAGTAGTAACTACCAATGGTGACACAGTTGAATTTGATAGTGCTATAAGAAGTTCAGTTGCTTCATTAAAGGATGAAATAGTTTTAAGAAGTAAGACTATAGGAGAATTACTTGGTGCAGAATTTGAAACTACAGCTGGATATCCAGAATGGCAATATGACAGTGAATCAAAAGTAAGAGGAATATGCCAAGATGTTTATAAGAGAATGTATGGAAAAGATGCTAAAATAGTAGCAATTCATGCAGGAGTTGAATGTGGATTATTCAATGAAAAGTTAGGAAAACTTGATATGATAAGTTTTGGACCAGATCTTTTCGATGTTCACACACCACAAGAGCATATGAGTATTTCATCAGTTAAAAATGTTTGGGATTATTTATTAGAAGTACTAAAAGAATTAAAATAAATTTATAAATAGAAAAAGCTGGCTATAGTTTTGTAGACCAGCTATTTTAAATTAATAATGCGTAATGCATAATTAATGTGAAAACTCCTATGGAGTTTTGAAAAATGAAAGAATGAAGATGGAATAGATAGCTTTGTTTATGGTAAATAAAAAACAATTAATTTATAATTGACCAATATGAAATTTGCCATTTATTTCTTGTGTATATAGTATACCTAAATATGGTATAATTCAAAAGTACAATTCAATAGCTAACTGTGGGCTACTGGTATCATTCACCTTTCTTATGAAAGGAGGTGATACTTAATGAGTAATGACGATTTAATGTTACTATTTACTGGTGGGTTATTTTTATTAGCACTATTAACATTCATAGTGTTACTTATAGATAAAATATCAAAAAAATAGTAGCCCCACACGCAATTTGGAAGCTACTATTTTTTTATCTAATAAAAACATAGTTATACCAGTTGCCTAAGCAACTAGGATTGTATATTGTAGAGTGTTCCAGCACTCTACTTTTTTATTATCTGTATTTCTTATTTAGCTTTGCATAAGTTCGATTTTGCTAAATCATAGATTTAGAATCTCACTTATATTATATCAAATTTTCATAAAAAATAAACATAAATTTTTTGAAGACCTAATCTCACTCATAACTTAGAATTTATCTACATAACTCTACTGTATATAGCTCATTTACTGGAAATGTAATTTTAACTAATTTAATATAATGAGCATTATGATAAAATTCACAAATAATGTATATTTTAATTGTAAGTATATTTAAATAAAAATATTAATTTTATATTTTTTTATTTCATTAAATCAGTATGAAATAAAAACTTAATTAAAACATACACATTAAATTTCGAAGGAATTTATTCCATAATTTTTTCATTCTTTCATTATTTTTTTATTTCATTTCCTAAAATAATTGTTTTACATAATGAATATATTTAATCTATTTAGAATATAAATTAAATATAAAAAGAGAGGGATGATAAAAATGAAGTACACAAAATATCAATACAAAAAGAAAAATAATGGTATTAAGCTTTTAACATCTTTATTAATGACAACCCTATCTGCAATATCTATAGGCTTACTAGCAGCATGGTTGTTACTAAAAGTAATTCCTAATATTGATGGATTAAAAGAAGTAAATAGTACACCACAAATAGAAGAAAATAATAATAAAGAGAATACTTCTTCTAATGAAGAGGTTGAAAGATTTACTTTAATTCAATGTGGGTATTTTTCAAAAGAAGAAAATGCAAAACAAGTTTTAAATGGAATGAATAGTGATTTTAATTCTTTTATAGTTAAAGATGCAGAAGGAAAATATAGAGTTCTTGCTGGAATTACAACAGAGGAAAATAGTAGTACACTTATGCAAAAATTAAAGGAAAAAGGAATAGAAAATATAAAGGTTAATTTGGATTTAAATAAAAATGATGAGGTGGAAAATCAAATTAGTGCTATTACAGCAGGGTATTTGGAGATATTAGACACAGCTGGAAAAGAAGAAGTGAAAGAAGTTAATACTAGTGATTTTAAAAAATGGACTAATGATTTAGAAGAGATTTCTGATAGTGATAAAATCGAAGTATTAAAGGAATATAAGGAACATATAAAAGCCTTGCCAGAGTCTATAAATAAGAATAATATTGTATCAGAATTAGAGTATATATATTCAATATTAAGCAAGATATAATGTAAAAAAGAAGCTGTTGGATAAATATGACAAAACTATTAAAAATAAATAAAAATTAAATAAAGAAAGACAAAGTTACTTGTTTAGAATCTTATATAATGATAAACTATATTAGATATAAGATAGAGATAATTAGCTTTGTCTTTATTTAGTTTTAAACCATGCTGTTTTTTCAATATTATAAAAATAGGATGTGATAGGTTTGAAATATGTTTTAGCATCAGCATCTGAAAGAAGACAAGAACTCTTACATAGAATAATAAGTGATTTTGACATTGAAGTTAGTAACTTTGATGAAGATACTGTGTTATTTAATGGAGATGCAGAGGAATATGTAATTAATTTGGCTAAAGGAAAGGCTATTAGTACAAAAGAAAAACTTAGTAATGATTCTATAATTATTGCTGGGGATACTGTAGTTGTACTAGATGGAAAAATACTTGGAAAGCCAAAAAATGAAGAAGATGCATTTAAAATGTTAAGAGAATTAAGTGGTAAAATCCATAGAGTTTATTCAGGTATAACTGTTATTAATATGTATAATAATAAAAGTGAAGAAGCTGCTATATATACTGAAGTAAAAATGAGTAGTTTAACAGACCGAGAAATTTTAGAATATATAAAGACTGGAGAGCCCCTTGATAAAGCAGGTGCCTATGGAATACAAGGTTATGGTGGCATTTTTGTAGAAGAAATTAAGGGATGTTTTTATAATGTAGTTGGATTACCATTAAATCTTCTAAATAAAATGCTAAACAAGGTTAAAGAATAGAATTTTAGGGTATATTTATAAATAAAGTCATTATTATTAGGAGCTTATTTATGAATAATAGTATAAAAGTTATAGATATACCACAAGAAGAGAGACCTGTTGAAAAATTATTAATTAGTGGTCCAGAAACTTTAACTAATGCAGAACTTCTAGCAGTAATTTTAAGAACTGGAACTAGAGGAGAAAATATAATTTCTTTAAGTACTAGGATTATATCAGAATTTAATGGACTAGATGGTTTGTTAGATGCTGGAATAAATGAAATTACGAGCATAAAGGGAATTAAAAATATAAAAGCAAGCCAAATTTTGGCGGTAGGTGAGCTTGTTAAAAGAATTAATGTGTTAAGCTTAATTAAAATAGAGAAGGTTATTTCTTCTCCAAATGATATAGCAAGTCTTATAATGAAGGAAATGTCTTTTTTAAAGCAAGAAGTTTTAAAACTAATAATGTTAGATACTAAGAATAATATAATAGGAATAAAAGATGTTTTTAAAGGAAGTTTAAATACATCAATTGTACATCCTAGAGAAATATTTAAAGAAGCTATAAAAAAGAGTAGCTCAAGCATAATAATTTGCCATAATCATCCTTCAGGAGACCCTACACCAAGTAAAGAAGACATAAATATAACTATTAGATTAAAAGAATGTAGTAAGATAATTGGTATTGATTTATTAGACCATTTAATAGTTGGTAAAAATCAGTATGTTAGTTTAAAAGAAAAAGGAATAATATAAGCGAAAGGGGAATTCATATGGGATTTTTCAGTAGTAATAAGGATATGGGAATAGATTTAGGAACAGCAAATACACTTGTGTATGTTAAGGGCAAGGGGATAGTATTAAGCGAACCTTCAGTTGTAGCAATTAATAGCATAACAAAAAAACCACTTGCAGTAGGTACAGAAGCTAAGCTTATGATAGGAAGAACTCCAGGTAACATAGTAGCTATAAGACCTTTAAAAGATGGGGTTATAGCTGATTTTGATATAGCACAAACTATGTTAAAGAAATTAATTGAAAAAGTAACTAGTAAGAGTGCCTTTACTAGCCCTAGAATAATAGTTTGTTATCCATCAGGAGTAACAGAAGTTGAAAGAAGAGCAATAGAAGAAGCAGCAAAATTTGCAGGAGCTAGAGATGTTGTATTAATGGAAGAACCAATGGCAGCTGCTATTGGAGCAGGACTTCCAGTAGGCGAACCAACAGGAAGCATGATAGTTGATATCGGTGGAGGTACAACAGAGGTTGCTATAATATCTTTAGGTGGAATAGTTACAAGTAAGTCTTTAAGAGTTGCTGGTGATGAATTAGACCAAGCAATAATAGCTTATGTAAAGAAAGAATTCAACCTAATGATAGGTGAAAGAACAGCTGAACAAATCAAAATGGAATTAGGCTCAGCTTATAAGGTTGATGATGAAGAAAGACAAATGGACATAAAAGGAAGAGATCTTATTACAGGACTTCCAAAGCCAGTAGTTATTACTGAAAATCAAATAAGAGAAGCATTAAAGGAACCTGTTTACGCTATTATAGAATCAATAAAAACGACACTAGAAAAGACACCACCTGAATTAGCAGCAGACATAATGGAAAAAGGAATAATGTTAGCTGGTGGAGGAGCATTGCTTAGAGGGTTAGATGCACTTATTAACCATGAAACAAATATGCCTGTACATATAGCAGAATCACCACTTGATTGTGTTGTGTTAGGAGCAGGTAAAGCATTAGAAAATTTCGATGAGTTAAGTAAGACGCAAAGAGGTCAATAATGAAGCGTCATAAGAATAAACTGGCAGCCACTGTAATAGTGCTGTCAGTTGCCTTTTTAGGCATAATTATCTATACGATGAACAATGAAAAAAAAGATGCTATATCAAGTGGTTTAGGTAGTGCAATAAATCCTTTTCAAAAGGTAGTCTATTCAATTAGTGATAAAGTAAAAGGGACTTTAGACTTTTTCTTGAATTTTTCTACGGTAAAAGGTGAAAATAAAGAATTAACAAAGGAAAATGTTGAATTAAAAAATAAACTTTTAGAATATGATAAACTTAAAGAAGAAAACGATAGATTAAGAGAAGTTTTAAACTTTAAAAACTCAAAAGATAATTATGATTATATAGGAACTGAAATAATTGGATATAGTGGAGAAAGCTTTTCAGAGGGGTATATAATAGATAAAGGCGAAAATGATGGCTTAAAAAAAGACATGGTTGTAATTTCAGACAAGGGTTTAGTAGGACAGGTTACCAGTACAGGAAGCAATTGGGCTATAGTACAAAGTTTGCTAAATGAAAATATAGCTGTTTCAGTTATGGTTAATAGTACTAGGGAAACTACAGGAATATTAAAGGGATATGTAACTCGTACTAATAATGGATTAACAAAGGTAACTAATTTACCATTGGATTCTGAAGTTAAAGAAGGAGATGTAATCTTAACTTCAGGGCTTGGACAAATATACCCTAAAGAAATTAGAGTTGGAGAGGTTATTTCTGTTGAATCTGATGAAATAAAAGTAATGAAAACAGCCATAGTAAAACCTTATGTTGATTTTAATAAATTAGAAGAATTATTTGTTATCATACCTAAGGAAACACGAGAGGTTAAGTATGATAATTAGAGGTAAGATATGAAAAAATGGATTTTGTTTTTAATTTCATTAGTACTTTTAATACTTGATAATTCATTTATGCCTTTTTTAGCTATTAAGGGAGCTTTCCCAAGTTTACTTTTTGTTTTTGCCATAGCTTATTCTATTATAAATGGAAAAAAAGAAGCAGTTTTTATTGGGGTTATTTCAGGATTGTTACAAGATATATATTTTTATGAAGGTTTTGGAGTAAATGCTTTAATTAATATGTTAATATGTTTACTTGCCGCTTTTATAGGTGAAAATATATATAGAGAAAAGAAGCTTATACCAACAATATCCATGATATTATTGTATATGCTAAAAGTATTATCAGTATTTTTAGTGTTGAAAATAGCAGGAAAAACTATAAATTTTGAGGTTGGTATATATGCATCACTATATAGTGCAATAATAATGTTTTTAGGATATGATTTTGTTTTAAGACTTTATGATAATAATTATAAAAAGAAATCATGGAGGTTAAAATGATAATTAATAGACCAAAAAAGAAAAAGAAAATTTCTAGATATGTTGTTTTAAATATAATAATGATAGCTCTTTTTACCACATTTATTGCAAAGCTAGTTTATCTTCAAATTTACAAACATGAAGATTATAAAGAAAGAGCTGATATTAGTTCCACAAGACTTATTTCTGAAAATGCACCAAGAGGGAAAATATATGATAGTGAGGGGAATGTTTTAGCAACTAATATTCAAACCTATACTTTAACATATACGAAACCTAATGATGAAAATGAGAACTTTTATGATACCATGAATAAGGTTTTTGATATACTTTCTGAAAACGGAGAAAAGTATGAAGATGACTTAATGTTAAAAATAGATAGTAATGGTAAGTTTTATTTTGATTTTAAAACAGATGATAAAGATACAAAGAAAATTGTTGAAATCAGATTTAAAAGAGATAGAGGTCTTAACGAAGAAGTAGAAAAAAACTTATTTGAAGAAGAAAAGAAAAGTGATTTAACTGATGAAGAAATAGAAAAAGTTAATAATGAGTTATTAAAAATATCAGCAGAAGAAACCTTTTATAAGCTAGTTAAAACTTATAGCCTTCAAGAGATTATTAATCCAGTTCCAGTTCAGGAGGAAGGAGAAAGTAATAAGGCTTATAATGCAAGACTTGATGCTTATAATGAAAAATATGATGAAATGTCTGGAAAAGAAATATTAGATGAACTTTTAACAAAATACTCTATTCAAGATGTAAGAAAATATATGGTTATTAAAGATGCCATTAAGATGCAAAGTTTTAAAGGATATAGAGCAGTAACAATTGCATCTAATATTAAAAAGGATACTGCTTTTATCGTATACCAAAAATTAAATGATTTACCAGGTATAGATGTAAGTATTGAACCTATTAGATTTTATCCATATAATAGCTTAGCTTCAGGAGTAATAGGATATTTATCTTCTGTAGATTCTTCAAAGGAAGAAAATTATGAATTAAGAGGATATGATGTATCTTCTGATTTAATAGGGGTTGCAGGAATAGAAGCTGCTCTAGAAGATCAATTAAAAGGAACTAAGGGTGGAACTACTGTTAAAGTTAATTCTAAAGGTAGGGTAACAGAAGAATTATTTAAGTTAGATTCTTACCCGGGAAATAATGTACATTTAACAATAGACAAAGATACTCAGTATGCTGCAGAGCAAGCGATGAAGGATACCATGGAACGTATAAAGAGTATAGCTCCAAATGCAACAAGAGGTGCTGTTGTAGCAATTGAAGTTAAGACTGGTAGAATTATTGCAATGGTAAGTTATCCAGGATATGATCCTAATGTATTTTCTATTCCAGGAATGTTAACTGATGAATTATCTCAGCAATACTTTAGTCCAGATATAGAAAGTTATGCAAAAGAGTTTATACAAAGAACTGGAGCTACAGGAGGAATAGATTACTTATTCCCTATAAATGAAGAAACAGGTAAGAGAGAAGATAAGTTTGATACTTATCCAAAGCCTTTTTTCAATTATGCAACACAAGGTCTTCTTCCAGCAGGATCTACTTTTAAACCTCTTACTGCTATAGCAGGATTAATGGAGAATGTAGTTACTACTGATGAAGTTATGCAGGATAATACTGGTACATGGAGTAAAGAAGATTTGCCAGGAATGGTATTAAAGAACTTCCAAGGTACAGCAAATGGTGCTACTGATTTAAGAAAAGCCTTACAAGTTTCATCAAACTATTATTTTTATGAGTTAGGATATAGATTATATAAAAATAGTGGAGGAAATGTAAATGGAGGAAATATTAATGCCTTAGATACTCTTGCTAAATATGCATGGAAGTTTGGACTTGGAGTAGAACCCTCTAAACAAAATTCTAAAACTATGTCTACAGGAATTCAAATTGAGGAATCCTTTGGTCAAGTTTATAATTTTGAATCATGGAAAAATCAAATAGTAAATACTCCAATGTATGAAATAGTAGATGCTTTAAAGGCTGGAAATTATTACAGTTATTCTTTTGTTCCACTTAACATAGAAGATAGTGACAATGATCCAGATAATTTAAAAGAAGCTAAAACTGCTTTGAAAAATTATATGAAGGATACCTTAGCAAAAGTAGGAACAGATGAAGAAGTATCTGATAATACTAAATATGCAGAAAGCTTAGTTCCATATATTAAAAAGGTTATGGATTTATCAGATGAATTTAAGGCGGCAGTAATTGAAACTTCAAAAAGAAGAACAGTAAATATTGATGAAGAAGCAGGAGTTATCTCTGATGCAATTGCATATTATATTATAAGTAATGCAGGTCTTCAAATTAAAACTCCAGGTCAATTAGTATCTAGTGCTATTGGTCAAGGTATGAATAACTTTACACCTGTTCAAATAGCAAATTATGTAGCTACATTAGCTAATGGAGGAACTAGACTTAAGCTTACTCTTGTAGATAAAATCACATCACCAACAGGTGAAGTATTACAACAGTTTGAACCAGAAGTAGTTGATCAATTAGATATACCAGAAGAATACCTTCAAGCTGTTAAAGAGGGGATGTATAGAGTTAATACAAGTCCTAGCAATGGAACTGCATATGATTGCTTTGGGAAATTTCCAATTAACGTTGCAGGTAAAACAGGTACAGCTGACTTTAGCACAGATGAAAACTATAAGATTCAAGGAAGATTAGCTTATGGTAACTATATTAGCTTTGCACCTATGGAGGATCCTGAAATAGCTATATTCTCAACTATTTATGATGGTTTCAGAGGTAGTGAAGGTGCAACTATTCATAAGGCTATATATGAAGCTTACTTTAAAGAAAAACTATTAGAATTAGATCCTTCTTATGCTTCTAAATCAGAATCCTTTAGGAAGTATGTATTAGAATCACCATTAAAGGATAATAAGGATGATAGTATTAAATTAAGTAATTAATTAAAAATATAGTAATTAAAAGTAAAAAGCTGAGGGTTCTCAGCTTTTTTTAATTCTATAAAAAGTATAATTTTTATTGATTTTTTTAATTTAATACAAAATTAGGTTGTTAAATTATATACTATAATTGTATAATTATAATATGAACATTTTTATTAATAAGTAAAGGTAATTGGTGGAGGGTGACCAATGAAAGTACATAATAGTAGCATTCAAATAAGAGGCACTAAAGATGGGATTAATGCAATCATAGATATGGACAAATTTAATAATTTCGATGATATGTTAGAAACTTTAATAAAGAAACTATCTGTTGGAAAAGGGTTTTATAAAGGAGCATCACTTAAGATAGAAACAAATCTAAATTTATTAAAGGAAGAGGATATATTAAAGTTAAAGGATGCTTTATTTGAAAAAATTCAGATTAAAGACTGTATTTTTGAAAATATTAATAAGGTAGAATCTAAAGATAATAAAGAAAATAAAATATTTAATGGAATATATGAAGGGAAAACAAAGTTTATAAAGAAAACCATAAGAAGTGGACAACAAGTTAAGTATTATGGAAATATAGTAATTATAGGGGATATAAATAATGGAGCAGAAGTGTATGCAGGAGGAAATATAATAGTTTTAGGAACTATTAAAGGACAAGTTCATGCTGGCGTAGGTGGAAATAAAAAAGCTGTAATATCAGCATTTAATCTCCAACCAGAAATACTTCAAATAGCCGACATAGTTACTATTGCTCCAGATGATGGAGTTAAGCCTTCCTATCCGGAAGTGGCAAAAATTAAAGATAATACTGTTGTGGTAGAACCGTATTTACCGAAGAAATATATATAGTGTTGGAGGGAGATAAAAATGGGAATTTCTATAGTTATTACATCAGGAAAAGGTGGAGTTGGAAAAACAACAACTACAGCAAATATTGGAACTGCACTAGCAGCTTTAAATAAAAGGGTAGTGGTAGTAGATGGTGATACAGGTCTTAGAAATTTAGATGTATTAATGGGATTAGAAAATAGAATAGTTTATACAATTTCAGATGTTATAGAAAATAGATGTAGATTAAAGCAAGCCTTAATTAAGGATAAAAGATATCAAAATCTATGTTTATTACCAACAGCTCAAACTAAAGACAAGGATGACATAAGACCTCAAGATATGTTAAAGATAGTAAATGAGTTAAAAGAAGATTTTGATTACATTTTAATAGATTGTCCTGCAGGTATTGAACAAGGTTTTGAAAATTCAGTTGTAGGAGCTGATAAAGCAGTTGTAGTAGTTAACCCTGAAATAACTTCAGTTAGAGATGCTGATAGAGTTATTGGGAAGTTAGATGCTAAGGGATTAGAGGATCATGCAGTAATAATTAATAGATTAAATTATGAAATGACACAAAGAGGAGATATGCTTGATGTTCCTGATATAATTGAAACATTATCAGTAGAATTATTAGGGGTAGTTCCTGATGATAAAAATATTACTGTTTCCACAAACAAGGGAGAACCTATAGTTTTAGATGATAAGTCAATTTCTGGTCAAGCATTTAGAAATATAGCAAGAAGAATAACAGGGGAAGAAGTTCCTTTTCTTGATTTAAAAACAGGGGGAGACGGATTCTTTGCATCATTGAAAAAAATATTTAAGCGTTAAAGGGGGGTTGAGAGTTGGATTTTTTTAAAAAGCTTTCAAATAAGCCAACACCTAAGGAAGTGGCAAAGGATAGATTAAAATTAATATTAATACATGATAGAGGGGATTTACCTCATGAAACTCTTGATAAAATAAGAATTGAAATATTAGAGGTTTTATCTAAATATATTGAGATAGATGTTGATGATGTTGAAATAGCTGTAAGTAAAAGTGAAAATTTAGAAGGAAACAATCCAGCTTTAGTTGCAAATATTCCAATAAAAAATATAAAAAACTAACATATGAAATAATGCATTATGCACTAATTGAAAGGTCTATGATTATGCTAGTTCTATTCTATAGGTAGAGTTAGAAATAGACCTTTTACTATTTTTTTATATTATTAACAGTTAATTAATTAATTAATTCTTAAATTTTATTTATTTATATATATATTATAGAGAAATAAATGTTTTTTGGATATAATAAAATCTAGGTTTATAAATGGAGGTGTAATGCAAAGAAATGATACCATTATCGCATTTTAAAATAGATTTTAAGAAACTTAAAGAAATAGATAAATTAATGCTGTTTTCTATGATAGCCTTAATGATATTTGGGATAATAAATATATACTTAGCAAGCATGGCTGAATTTGGAACATTATTTTTAAAAAGACAGTCTATGTGGTTTATAGTTTGTTTAGTTGCATTATATTTTGTTGTGGCTATTGACTATACATTATTAAAATCTTATACTCCATTGTTTTATTGGGGATCAATACTTTTACTTATAGTAACGATGTTTATAGGAACAGATATAAATGGAGCTAGAGGGTGGATAAGACTAGGGCCATTATCCTTCCAACCAGCAGAGCTTGCAAAGATAGCTACAATAATGATGTTAGGTAAAACTTTAGAAGAGATGAATGGTACTATAAATGAAGTGAAGAATTTCTTTACTATGGCTTTTTATGCAGTAATTCCAGCGATTTTTATAGTTATTCAGCCTGATATGGGAATGACAATGGTTTTATTCTTTATGGTAGTTGGAATATTCTTTATTGCTGGGTTAGATATAAAGATACTTGGTGGAGGATTATTATCTTTAGTTGTTGCAATAGTTATAGTATGGAATTCAGGCTTAATACAACCTTATCAAAAAACTAGAATAACTTCCTTTATGAATCCAGAGTCTGACTCTTCAGAATCAGGATATCAACTAAGACAATCCCTAATCAGTATAGGTAATGGAGGAGTTTTAGGTTTACAAGGAAATGCAATAACTAAAGAAAACTCAGTAGGTTATGCGGCACAATATGTACCAGAGGTACAGACAGATTTTATTTTTGCAAGTATAGCTGAACAATGGGGATTTTTAGGAGCCTGCTTCTTATTCTTATTATATGGTATATTAATTTCAAGAATGATAGCAATTGCACGAACAGCAAAGGATCAATTTGGATCCATTATTTGCGTAGGTTTAGTAGCATACTTTTTATTTGCATTGCTACAGAATATTGGAATGACAATTGGTCTTATGCCAATTACAGGTATAACCTTACCCCTTATTAGTTATGGAGGAACTTCATTACTTACTACAGTTATGTCAATAGGACTAATACTAAATGTAGGTATGAGAAGGAAGAAGATATACTTTTAGGAAATGTAAAATGAAAAAAGGGAGCTATGCACTAATTTTAGTATATTTACCAGACCATTCACTATAGTATATGTCAGTAGGAAGATTCTTTTTAGCATAAAAATATAAATTCTTAAATATAAATACATTATTAAGAGTTGGGAGAGAGGTGTATGGTTAACAATTATAACGAAGCCTATAAAGACTATTACGATAAGATTAGGAGAAAGGTTAAAGTTAAGGAAGATAAAGAAAGTAGTGTTCATATGAGTAAAGAGTATATATATCCAAATACTTCAAATGTAAGGAATTATACTCATGCCAGAGGAAGTTATAAAGTAAGTTCTATTAAAAAGAAACATAAATATATAGATGGATTTATAATTAGGCTCATAATAACTTTTATATTATTTTTAGCAGTATTTACTTTAAAAGTACTTCCCAATGAAGAAGCAAAAGAACTTTATAATATATGTAAATCATCTATAAGCAATGATTTTAATTATACAGAATTATTATCAGGAGCAGAAAAGTTTGGATTTGATTATAACGGTATTAAGAATAATATAGAAGAAAAGTATAAAGAAGTTATAAATCAAATATCTAATATAAATTTAGATGATATGAATAAAGCATTAAAATTATAATAATAAAACAATAGAAATAGAAGGTGATTTTATAGAGGTATAGCAATTATTAGGGAGATATAAATGAAGAGAGAAACAAAAAAGATTTTAGCAGAAATACTATTAATACTGCTTATATGTAGCTATAATAATATATTTATATTTGCGTTTATATGGGTTTTTTTGCATGAGATAGCGCATATATTAGTAGCATTTAAGTATGGTTGCAAATTTTATAATATAGGATTTCATATATTTGGATTAAATGTAGAACTTGCAGAAATAAGTACCTTAAAAGATAAGGATAAGATAGCAGTATATATAGCTGGAGCTTTATTTAATATAATATCTGCAATTACATTTTATTTTATTAGCTTTAAATATAAAAATATTTTTGTAGAAACAAGTATTAATTTAAACATAGGGTTAGCCTTTTTCAACCTATTACCTGCTTATCCATTAGATGGATCTAGAGTTTTAGAAATTCTTTTATCAAAGAAAATATTATTTAAAAGGGCTCAAAGAATAATCAGTATAATTAGTTATATTATAGCAGGATTATTTATTATTTCTGGAATTTGTATTTATATTTTTCTACATAGTTTAAATTTTAGTATGCTTTTAGGAGCTATAATTATAGTTTATATTACTAGAATGGAAGAACAGACATCTATGTATATAACAATGGGAAATGTAATTAAAAAAAGAAAAAAGCTTTTAAAAGATAACTTTATTGAAAATAAGAGCATATCTGTGTACTACAAGCAAGGTCTTGTTAATGTATTAGCTTTAGTAGATAGAAATAAGTTTAATACCTTTTATATTTTAAATGACGATATGAAACTTATTTATATTTTGTATGAAGATGAATTAATAGAAGCTTTAAAAAGTTATGGGAATATGACTGTAGAAGAATATATAAATAGAAAAACCTAAAAATTGTAAAATAGGTTTAAATTATAAACTTATTATATGCTAATAATAGATTTACCTTTATTAGCATATATGCTAGAATGTAAAAGAAATATTGGCGCTACGCACAATGGATAATAAATTCCAGAAGCGTAGCTTCTTTAAAATTCTCGTTCTAGGAGGAAGTATTATGAAAAAAATTACTGACCATATTTTATATAAGGTTGAAAAACCATCAAGATATGTTGGTGGAGAGTTAAATCAAGTAGTAAAAAATCCAAATGATGTTGATATAAGATTTGCTTTTTGTTTTCCAGACGTATATGAAGTAGGAATGTCACATTTAGGAACAAGAATACTTTATCATACTATAAATCAAAGAAAAGATACATATTGTGAAAGAGTTTTTGCACCATGGCCAGATATGGAAGAGCAACTTAGAAAAAATGAAATTCCATTAATGACTTTAGAAACTAAGGATCCACTTACAGCATTTGATATATTAGGCTTTACCCTTCAATATGAAATGAGTTATACCAATATATTAAATATGCTTGATATGGCAGGAATTACATATAGAGCTTCAGAAAGAGGAGAAGAAGAGCCAATAATTATGGCTGGTGGGCCTTGTGCATATAATCCTGAACCTTTATATGATATAGTTGATTTCTTCGAAATAGGTGAAGGAGAAGAAGTCATGAACGAAGTTCTTGATGTATATAAAAAGTACAAGGGAAAAGGAAAGAAAAAAGAATTCTTAAGAGAAATAGCTAAGATTCAAGGTGTATATGTTCCTTCACTATATGAAGTTTCTTATAATGAAGATGGAACAATAAAAGAATTTAAACCAAAGTATGAAGATGTTCCTGCAAAGGTTAAAAAGAGAATAGTAAATAATTTTGATAAAGTGGATTTCCCACTAGATATGATAGTTCCTTATTCTGAAATAGTACATGATAGAGTGGTTTTAGAAACCTCAAGAGGATGTACTAATGGTTGTAGATTCTGTCAAGCAGGTATGATTTACAGACCAGTTAGAGAAAAGACAACTAACACTTTATTAGATCAAGCTGATAAAATGATTAAAGCTACAGGATATCAAGAAGTTTCACTTGCTTCTTTAAGTATTTGTGACTATTCAGATATTCAAAATCTTGTTAGCACATTAATTTTAGAGCATGGAAAGAAAAATGTTGGGGTTGCCCTTCCATCTATAAGAGTAGATGCCTTTTCAGTTGATTTAATAAAAGAAATTCAAAAGGTTAGAAAAACAGGATTAACTTTTGCTCCTGAAGCTGGATCTCAAAGAATGAGAGATATAATAAATAAAGGATTAACTGAAGAAAGAATATTAGAAGCAACTAAAAATGCTTTTGAATCTGGTTGGAGTACTATTAAGCTATACTTTATCTTAGGTCTTCCTTATGAAGAGTTAGAAGATGCAGCTGGAATTGGAGAACTTGCAGAAAAAATGGCTGCTGTTTACTATGATATCCACAAAGATAAGAGAGCAAAAGGCTTAAAGATAAATGTAAGTACATCAATACTAGTACCAAAGCCATTTACACCATTCCAATGGGCTCCTATGGCTAGACCTGACGAAGTATGGCAAAAGATTGATGCAGTAAAAGGTGCTATAAAAACTAGAGCTATACATTATAATTACCATGAACAAAAAACATCCTTTATGGAAGCTGTATTTGCAAGAGGAGATAGAAGAACTTGTGAATTATTAATAAAGGCCTTTGAAAAGGGTGCAAAATTTGATGGATGGTCAGAATACTTCAATTATGAGTTATGGACAGAAGCCATGAAGGAATGTAATATAGATGAAGATTTCTACGTTTATAGAGATAGAAGCTACGATGAAATACTTCCATGGGACTTTATAGATATTGGAGTTAATAGAAGATATTTAGAAGTTGAAAATGAAAAAGCTAAAAGAGCAGAGCTTACACAAAACTGTAGAAAGGGTTGTACAGGTTGTGGTATAAATGTTAACTTTAAAGAAGGGAAGTGTTTTGAAGGTGCGTTACGTAATTAAGTTTACTAAAGAATCAAGCATTAAATTTATATCTCATTTAGATTTAATGAGAACAATTCAAAGGGTTATAAGAAGAGCAGATCTTCCTATGGAATACTCAAAGGGATTTAATCCTCATATGGCAATGTCAATAGCACAACCTTTATCAGTTGGTGTTTATTCAGATGCTGAATATATGGATATTGTATTAGTAGAAGAATTAAGTGAAGAAGAAGTTATAAATAGATTAAATGCAAAGACAGCATCAGGAATTAAATTCTTAAATGCTAAAAAGGTAGTCAATGTTGAAGGACAAAAGAAGGTTCCTCAAAGTATGGCCTTAGTAGATGCTGCTAGATTTACTATAAAGATGATATGTAAAGATGCTAATATAGTAGAAGAAAAAATGAAAGCTTTAGAAAAAGAAAGTCAATGGACTACTATAAAGAAAAGTAAAAAAGGTGAAAAAGAAGTAAATCTAAAAACTATGATTAAAGAAATGAAATATTGGATAAATAATGATGAATTAATTATTAATATAGTAGTTTCTTCTGGTAGTAGAGAACACTTATCTCCAGATTTAGTAGCAAATTATATAAAAAATAATATTCATGAAATAGAAGAAGATGCATTTGTAGATATAAAGAGAGAAGAAATGTATGTATTAGATAAGAATAAATACATACCAATATATAAATTTATTTAGGAAGTGTATTTTATGAGAGAAATTTTCATTGAAAGAGATGAATTGCTTTTAAGAATCGCTATAAAAGAAAATGGAAAACTTATGGATTGCTTCTTTGAAGAAATTTCAAAAGACCCAAAAATGGGAGAGATTTATAAAGGAAGAGTAAAAAATATAGTTCCTGCTATAAATTCTATTTTTGTAGATATAGGCCTAGAAAAAGAGGCCTATATGAATTATAGTAATGAACTTAAAGATAGGGGAATAAAAAAAGGTGATGAGCTTTTAGTAGAAGTAATAAAAGAGCCTTTAAATAATAAGGGAGCTAAGGTAAGTAAAAATATAAGTATTCCAGGAAGATTTATGGTGTTAACCCTAGGGGAAAGTGGAATAAGCTTCTCTAAAAGAATTAACAGTCAAAAAGATAAAAATAGAATTGCTGAGATTATTAATGAAGTAAATGGTTATGGTATAACTATGAGAACAGAATCAGTATATGCTGAGGATGAAGAATTATTAGAAGAAAAAGAAAAACTGATAAAAGAATTTGATACTCTTAGGAATAAGTTAAGATATAGTCTTAATTTAGGAAAAGTCTATGGAGAAAATATTATTTTAAATAAAGTAATTGTAGATAACTTAAGAAGTGACTGTAAAATAATCACAAATAATGATGAAGATTTAATAGAAATATCATCAATAATAGAAGCTAATAAAGATATAGTTATTGAAAAATATAATAAGAGCTTAAGTTTATTTAGCTACTATGGAATAGAAAAGGAAATATTAAAGCTTAGACATAAAAAAGTTGCATTAAATTGTGGAGGAAATATAGTTATTGATAAAACAGAAGCTATGTATGTTATAGATGTTAATTCATCTAAAAACATTAAAGGTAGAAGCTTTGACAAAACTATATTAGAAACTAACTTAGAAGCTGCTAAAGAAATTGGAAGGCAAATAAGGCTTAGAAATTTAGCAGGTATTATAGTTATAGACTTTATAGATATGAGAGATTATTCTCAAAAAGCAATAGTTATGGAGGCTTTAAAGGATGCCTTAAAAGAAGATAAAGGGAATGTTAAGGTATTTCCATTTACAGAGCTAGATTTAGTTCAAATTGCTAGAAAAAGAAGAGGAAAATCTATATATGAATATATAGAAGAAGGCTGCAGAAGATGTAATAAAGAAGGTTTTGTTTTAAAGCTATCTTATATAGAAAAACTAATAAGAGATGAAGTTATTAAAGCTGAAGAAGAAAATTCTATTAAGTCTTTTTATATTGAATTAGATAGAAATTATGAAGATATAGTTAGAGGAGATGAGTTTTCATTTTTATCAAATATAAACTCATTAGATAATGAAATTTATTTAAATTTTGTAGATGGAATTGAAGGCTACAAAATTGAACCTTTAATATTTAATAGTCAAAAAGAAAATGTAAAAAATTATCTTGTAAAAGCCTATGAAAAATATGAATAAATTGCTTTACAATCTACATAATAGTATGGTAAAATAGCATTTGTTAAACCGCGCATAAGAGGTTTTTATATAAACAAAGTTTAGAGCTTTGTACCTCGGTTGGCGAAACCGTAATAAGAGGAGGTGTTTTTAATGTACGCAGTATTATCTACAGGAGGAAAACAATACAGAGTTCAAGAAGGAGACGTAATATTCGTTGAAAAACTTAACGCTGAAGTTGACTCAACAGTTGAATTAACAGAAGTATTAGCAGTTTCAAATGGTGATGCTTTAAAAGTTGGTACACCAGTTGTAGAAGGTGCTAAGGTTGTAGCTAAGGTTTTAGCTCAAGGTAAAGCTAAGAAGATAACAGTTTTCAAGTATAAGCCAAAGAAGGACTACAGAAAGAAGACTGGTCACAGACAACCATACACTAAGTTAGTAATCGAAAAAATCGAAGCTTAATTAGTATGATTAAGATTAGAATTTTTGAAAAGGAAAATTTAAGACTTGGATTTAAGATTGAAGGTCACGCTTTATCTAAAGCTGAAATAGAGAAAAGTGGAGATGCTTATGATTTAATTTGCAATTCTGTTTCTGTATTATCTCAAAGTACTTTAATAGGTATGGAAGAGGTTTTAAAGCTTAAGGTTAAGTATAAAATCAATGATGGATTTTTACATATTGATTTAAGAAATCTTAAAGATCAAGATATAGAGAAAACTCAAGTATTACTTTTGACTTTTGAAAAAAGTATAGAAAGCTTGATAAAATCTATTAAATTAACTTTTGGAAATAACAAAGATAGTGAATATATAAGATTGTTGAAAGAGGAGGTGCAATAGTATGTTAATAATGAACCTTCAATTATTTGCCCACAAGAAAGGGGTAGGTAGCTCTAAGAACGGTAGAGACTCAGAATCAAAAAGATTAGGAGTTAAAGCTGCTGACGGAGAGTTCGTTTTAGCTGGTAACATTTTAGTTAGACAAAGAGGAACAAAGATTCACCCAGGAACTAATGTTGGTAAGGGTGGAGATGATACTCTATTTGCTAAAGAAGACGGAATTGTTAGATTTGAAAGAATGGGTAGAGATAAGAAAAAAGTTAGCATTTACCCAGTAAATCTTGAAGAAATAGCAGAATAATATTATTTTCATAAAGCACCCTAGTTTAGGGTGCTTTATTTTGTGAAAAAGTTATTCATAGTGTAAAGTTCATATAAATTTCTAAAAAAATGGGCAATTGACAATGAATAAATTTTGACAATTGTACACTGTCAATTGTCCATTTATTTATGGGCTTATGCCCAATGTATAATGAAGAATATAATTAGTTTCTAATAACATAAGTGAAATATAACCAAGAAGATTGTTATTATTAGTTATGTTATAATAAACCTTAAGAAGATTGAAATAATAAGAATAAGGTAAGAATATTTTATGAAAGATAGGTGATTTTATGTTTATAGATAAGGCGAAGATATTTGTTAAGTCAGGAGATGGCGGAAACGGATGTGTATCCTTTAGAAGAGAAAAATATGTTCCATTAGGTGGTCCAGATGGAGGAGACGGTGGAAAAGGTGGAAGTGTAATTTTTGAAGTTGATCCAGGATTAACTACACTTTTAGATTTTAAATATAAAAAGAAATTTGTTGCTGAAGCTGGTGGAAAAGGCGAAGGCTCAAAATGTTATGGAAAAGATGGAGATGATCTTCACGTTAAAGTTCCTATGGGAACAATTATTAGAGATTTTGAATCTAATAAGATTATAGCAGACCTTTCACACAAGGATGATGTTTTTGTCCTTGCAAAAGGAGGAAAAGGTGGAAAAGGAAATTGTAAGTTCTGTACACCTACTAGGCAAGCACCACATTTTGCTGAACCTGGTATGCCTGGAGAAGAAAGATGGATTACATTAGAGCTTAAATTATTAGCAGATGTAGGTTTAGTAGGTTTCCCAAATGTAGGTAAATCAACCTTCCTTTCAACTGTTACAGCTGCTAAGCCAAAGATAGCAAACTATCACTTTACTACTTTAAAGCCAAATTTAGGTGTAGTTAAAGCAGAAGGAATTAATGCCTTTGTTATGGCTGATATTCCAGGAATAATTGAAGGTGCTGCAGAAGGTGTTGGATTAGGCTTAGACTTCTTAAGACATATAGAAAGAACTAGATTATTAATACATGTTGTTGATATATCAGGAATTGAAGGAAGAGATCCATTTGAAGATTTCGTTAAGATAAACGAAGAGCTTAAGAAATATTCAGTTAAGCTTTGGGATAGACCACAAATAGTTGTAGCTAATAAAGCAGATATGCTTTATGATGAAGAAGTTTATGAAGACTTTAAGAAAAAGGTAAATGAATTAGGCTTTGATAAGGTATATAAGATGTCTGCAGCTACTAAATCAGGAGTAGATGAAATTATTAAAGAAGCAGGAAGAATGCTTACAGAAATTCCAATTACTGATTTAGAAATTAGTGAAGAAGAAAGATTTGTTCAAGAAGAAAAGAGATTTACATATGATGTTTCTGTTGAAGATGGAGAAGAAGGAAACAAGGTATATGTAGTTTATGGATCATTTGTAGATAGATTATTAAACTCAGTTAATATACATGATGCTGATTCATTAAGATACTTCCATAAAGTATTAAGAAACAAAGGAGTATTCGATACCCTTAGAGAAATGGGCATTGAAGATGGCGACATGGTAAGACTTAATGATTTTGAATTTGAATATGTATTATAATATTTAGGAGGAAAAAGATGATAACAGGGAAGCAAAGAGCTTATTTAAGAGGGCTTGCAAATAATATGGATCCAATATTCCAAATAGGAAAGAATGGAATAGAAGAAACTTTTTTAAAGCAATTAGAAGAAGCTTTAGAAGCAAGAGAATTAATTAAAATAAAGGTGCTTGAAAATAGTGGTTTAGCTGCAAGAGAAGCATCAAATGAAATATGTGAAAAAATTAATTGCGAAGGAATTCAAGCAATTGGTAGTAAAATAGTTTTATATAAAAAATCCTCAAAAAAGCCAAAGATAGAATTACCTAGGTAATAATATGAAAAAAGTTGGTATATTAGGAGGAACCTTTAATCCTATTCACTTAGCTCATTTATATATAGCATATGAAGCTAAGAGCCAATTGAACTTAGATAAAATAATATTTATACCAGCAGGAAGCCCGCCTCATAAGAGAGATAAAGAGGTATTAAAGGCTTCCTTAAGGTATAATATGGTTTGTGAAGCTATAAAAAATTATGAGGATTTTGAAATAAGTAATTACGAAATTGATAAAAAAGGATATAGTTACACCTATGAAACTTTAGAAAAGTTTAAAGAAAAAGATACTGAATTATTTTTTATTACAGGTGCTGATTGCCTTATGGATATTGAAAAGTGGAAAAATCCACAAGAAATATTTAAGCTTGCAAGGCTAGTAGTTTTTAATAGGCCAGGTTACATTAAGAAAAACTTAATAATTCAAAAAGAGAAAATCGAAATGAAGTTTAACACAAGTATAAAATTTTTAGATATAATAGACTTAGAAATTTCATCCTCTATGATTAGACAGAGAATTAGTGAAGGGAAAAGAGTAGATTTTTTTCTTTCTAAAGAGGTTTTGAATTATATTAAGGAGAATAATATATATAATTACTGTAATAATATTAAGCTATAAAAAAAGTGATATTTAAGGAGAGAAGTATGATTAGTATAGATGAAATGAAAGTCTACCTTAAAAATAACTTAATTGAGAATAGATATATTCATGTATTAGGTGTAGTTGAAACAGCAATAAAATTAGCCCAAATTAATGAGGTAGATGAAAAAAAAGCAGAAATTGCTGCTTTAGCTCATGATATAGCTAAAAATATGACAATTTATGAATTAAAAGAAATAATAGATAAAAATAATATAGAGCTATCTTATGATGAAGAAGAAAATCAAGAAATTTGGCATAGCATTGTTGGGCCAATAGTAGCTAAAGAAGTATTTAAAATTGAAGATGAAGAAATTTTAAGTGCTATGAGATGGCATACTACTGGTAAAGAAAATATGAGTAAATTAGATAAAGTAATCTATATGGCAGATATGATAGAGCCAAATAGAAATTTCAAAGGTGTGGATGTTCTAAGAAGAGAGACTTTTAAAGACTTGGATAATGGTGTTCTTCAAGGTTTAAATCATACTATTAAGTATTTGTTAAATAAGGATGTTCCTATTAATATAAATAGTATTAAGGCAAGAAATTATTTATTGCTGAATAAATAATTATTTAGAGGGGAATTAGAGATGGGTAATATCAGAGAAGATGGTGGAAATAGACAAAAAAGAATACTAACAAGAGAAGAAAGAATAAAAAGAAGAAAAGTAATAGAAGCTAAAAGAAGAAAAAGAAGAAAAAGAAGAAGAAAGAGAATAGTATTTTCAATAATTACTCTTATGATAGTTTTAATATTTGCTGGTGTAATATATGGATATTCTTTTATTTCAGGATTAAAAACTGATAAGTTAGGAAATGGAATACCACCAGAATCCTCAAAAGACTCAATAAACATTTTGATTCTAGGTATGGATGTAGGAGATACTGATAATCAAGAAAATAAAGCTAGAAGAAGAAGTGATACCATAATGGTATTTAACTATAATCCTAATACTAAAAAGGTTCATATAGTATCGGTGCCAAGAGATATTATGATTGAAGTAGATGCATATTTAGATACAGGTGAACTTAGAAGGTATTGGAAGATAAATGCTGCTTATGTTTTAGGTGGAGAAGATGAAATAAAAATGCATGTAGAAGATTTATTAGGTATAAAGCTTAATTATATAGTGGAAGTAGATTACAATGCCTTTAGAAGTGTTATAGATGCCTTAGGTGGAGTTGAAATGAAGATAACACAAGATATGTATTATGATGATGATGAACAAGATCTCCATATTAATTTTAAAGCAGGAGAAACTGTTTTGTTAGACGGTAAAAAAGCAGAAGAATTCTTTAGATGGAGAAAAAATAACGATGGAACAGGTGGAGAAGAAGGAGATTTAGGTAGAATTAATAACCAACAACAATTTATTAGTAAGGTTATAGATAAGGCCTTAAGGCCAAGTATAATTTTTAAGGCACCTAAAATATTAGAGTCAATTAGTGAAAATGTTGATACTAATATACCAGCAAATAAAATTATTTCCTTAGGCATGAAGATGTTAAGGCTAAAGTCAGAAGACATAATCATGACTACACTTAAAGGAGAACCGACAACTATTTACGGAGAATCTTTCTTAATTGCAAATGAGGAATTAAATAGAGATTTAATTAATGCTTTAAATGCTGAAAATTCATCTGAAGCTGATAGTATAACATCTACAAAAAGAGAAGCGGTAAGGATACTAGTATTAAATGGAACAACGGTAAATGGTTTAGCTTCTAATGTAAGAGATAATTTAGAATCCTTAGGTTACATAAATGTTGAAGTTGGAAATACTACTCCAGTTTCTAAAAGCATAATACAAACTGAAAATAAAGAATTAAAGCAACTATTAAAAAGTGATATGGATATCGAAAAGTTTGAAAAAATAAGTAACCCTGAATACAAGGAATATGATGCTGTAATACTTTTAGGAGAAGACTATAACCTATTTAATTAGGAGGAAATATGAGTACTATTAAAAAAGTAGTTCCTATGGAGTACCAAGGAAGAAAAATAAGAGAATATTTAAAAGAGGAACTTGGGCTTTCTTCTAGGTTAATTAGGGGAGCTTCAATAGATAAAAGAATATTTGCTAATAATAAAGCTGTTAAAATGAATTATATTTTAAAGGGAAATGATAATATATTAATCAATTTAATGAAAGAGGAAACTCAAAATATAGATCCGGAAAATATTCCTATAGATATAGTTTATGAAGATGAAGATATTATAGTAGTAAATAAGGAACCCAATATGGTAGTACATCCAACTAAAAGGCATCAAAGTGGAACCCTTGCTAATGCCTTGATGTATTACTTTAAAGAAAGCAATCAAAAATGCATAGTAAGATTGGTAAGTAGGCTAGATATGGATACTTCTGGGCTAATAATAATTGGTAAGAATCAATATGCTCATATGGAATTATCAAAGGAAATGACTTTAAATAATATAGAAAAAAGATATTTAGCTGTAGTTCATGGACATATGGAAGAAATGGAAGGAACTATAGACTTGCCTATTTATAGACCAGAAGAAGAGGGAACTATAAGAAGGGTTATTGATAAAAGAGGTCAAAGGAGTATAACACATTACAAGGTTATAGAAAGATTTGAAAACTCTGATTTAGTAGAATGTTTATTAGAAACAGGAAGAACCCATCAAATAAGAGTACATTTAAGTTCCTTAGGTCATCCAATTTGGGGAGATACCTTATATGGAAGCGAAGAAGATAGTGAAATTATAAGAAGGCAAGCACTACATGCCTATGGACTAGATTTTAAATCTCCAAGAACAAAGAAACCTCTAAAGTTAAGAGCGGATCTACCAAAGGATATAGATAATTTAATTAATAAAATTAAGTAATAAAAATGGAGCTTTTTAAGGCTCCATTTTTATTACTTAAATCTAGGACGTTTTCTTCTTACTCTTCTTCTTTTAATTGATAAGAAGGTAAGTCTTAAGAATACTAAGCATATAAAAATAAGTATAACTGTGTAAATTATGTTACTAGGTTTCTTAGTAAACTCTGAGATAGTTTCCTTTAGCTTAATTTTAGAATTATATTCTCTATTAGCTCCACTTATTAAATCTATTGTAGATACAGTTTTCCCATCAATGTTAATCTTAGCTTTAAATAATATATCATTTAATTTAATATCTTTCTTACTTATGTCACTTTTATCATATTCGATTGAATATTTAGGTGCTTCTTCAGATTTAGCTTTAGTATAGTAAAAGTCATTTTTAGCTAATAAAGGAAGAGTTATGGCATCATTAATTTTGTAAGTATCTAATGTTTCATTTGCACTAATTAATTTTATTGTTTCAAAATTATCAAAACCATAATCAAATAATGGACCTATATTAGTATAAAAACTATCTTTATCAGTAGCATTTACAAAGGCTCCTATAAGCATTTGATCACCTTTTGCAGCAGCTGCAGTGTATGAATGATTAGCTTCAGGAGTATATCCATTTTTTCCACAGTAAGTATTAGAATAAAAATAAGGGCTGTACTCATTAAAAAGTTGATTCCTATTTGTTGCCCATTTTTCACTACCATCAGAAAAAGGTTGATTTACATATTTATAAGATTCAGTTTTAGCAATTCTTACAAAATCTTCATTATGTGCAGCAGCTTTCATTATAAGTGCTAAATCGTAAGCAGTTGTTACATGTCCATCTTCATGAAGACCACTAGGATTTTTAAAGTTTGTATTTAAAGCTCCAAGTTCTTTTGCTTTGGCATTCATAAGTTTAGCAAATTCTTGGTTAGAGCCAGATACATATTCAGCTAATGCTTCTGCACAATCATTTCCCGATTCTAGTAGTAGTCCAAGCATAAGCTCTTCAATGGTATAAACTTCCCCTTTTTGAATACCTATTGCAGAGCCATCAACTAAAGGTGGATTTTCTCCAACTGTAACTTTATCCGTTAATTTTACATTCTCTAGAACAACTAGTGCTGTCATTACCTTTGTTGTTGAAGCTGGTTCATATTGAGTATGTTCATTTTTAGAATAAAGTATTTTACCTGTTCTTCCATCCATTAAAACTGCACCTTCTGAATAAATAGGTGGCAATTCACTAGCCTTTACTTTTGAAAAATTAATGCTAGTAAAAATACTACTTATTAATAAAGTGGATAGAAGAATTCTCTTAAATAAATTTTTCATAATAATTCTCCCGTTTTTTGACGTTTTCATATAGACAAAAATATTCTATCAAATATTTTAAAATGTTTCTATAATTTATAGATAATTAAAAGGAAATAGAGTAAATTTTAATAATTAGTTAATAATTATAAGGAATAATTATTTATATGGAGGAGTTAATGGATAAAAAGATAAAAAGTATATTAAATTTAAAAAATTGTATATTAATTATTTTAGGTTTATTTTGTATTGTTACATCATTTTATTTATATGGTCAAAATAAATCCAAGGTATTTAAAGATGAATATATGAAAAATATTTTTGTTGAAGAGGAAGGCAAAGAGAATAATTTAGATGAAGAGAGCCTCCAAACTAGTGGAAATAATGTAATTACTTCTAATAAAAATAAGATACTTGTAGAAATTAAGGGAGAAGTAAAAAAGCCAGATGTATATGAGGTTGATGAAGGCAGTATAATAAGAGATTTAATTAATATAGCTGGAGGCCTAACAGAAAAAGCTAATATAAATAAAATAAATAGGGCAGAAAAATTAAAAAATAATCAGCTTATAGTAATACCTAATAATGAAAGTGTTATAAGTGATACTATTACAAATAATAGTAGCAATGATTCTAAGGATGGAATTATAAATATTAATTCTGCTTCCTTAAGTGAATTACAAAATATAAATGGAATAGGAGAAGTTAAAGCACAAAGTATAATAGATTATAGAGAAAAAAGTGGAGGTTTTAAATCTATTGAGGATATTAAAAATGTTGAGGGCATTGGAGATAAGACTTTTGAAAAAATAAAAGATAAAATAAGCATTTGAATAAATTTACAAATACTAAGTACAAGATGGTATATTTTGTGATAAAATTATCTTATATAATTTGAAGGGGGATCTTTTATGGAGATAGTATTAAACACACTTATGAATCTATTATTAAGCTTATTATTTGGAGCTGCTGGAATTCTTGTATTAGTTGCAGGCTATAAAATATTTGATGCAATTATACCAGCAGATTTTAATAAGGAACTAGAAAAAGGAAATGTTGCAGTAGCTATATTTTTAGCAGGAGCATTAATTGGAATAGCTATTATAGTATCACAAGTAGTAAAATAATTTATAATAAGCAAAATAAATGGATATAATTCAATTTATTTTGCTTTTGTATTTTATAACAGAAATTGAAATTATGAATTATGACAGTTAGGTGTCAAGCCCTTTTAATGCAAGGGCTTTAGTGTTATAATAAGATGAATTTAGGAAAATATATAAAAGATGTTTTATAAGGGATGCATCCTAAGGAGGATATTATGATTAAAAAAATATTAATAGCAATTTTAAGTGGAGTAACTATTGTATCTTTAGTAGCGTGCAGTCCATCTTCGAAGGATAATAAAAAGGAAGAAGCTAAAGTAGAGGAAAGTTCAAAAAGTAATGAAAGTAATGAAGCTTTTATAGGTGAAGGAGAATGGGCTAATGATTACACCATAGAAGAAGTATCTAAATTAAATGATGAAATAACAGCTAGAATTGAAGAAGCAGCTAACTTCTATGGATTAGACTATATAAAGGAAGAAAAAATTAAAGATGAAAATGGTGAAAGTGTTACTGACAGATATATTTATTTAGATAATTTAAATCCAGAGCCTAATAGAATGGAAAGTATGTATTATGGCTTTAAAACATATGGAACAGATATGGCAAGGGGAAACCTAGGTATGAAAATAGGATTTAAATTAGACCTAGATCAAATTAAAAATGAAGATAAATTTGATTTTAAAGAGATTTCTATAGCAATTTTTTCTGAAGCTATGACTAATAATAAGGATAGAGATTATTCAGAAATAAACGAAAAAATAATAGATATAGTTAAGAATAAAAATGCCAATGGAACTATAGAAACTAATTTAAATGGATTAGTTGAGACAATAACAGTTAAGGATGACTTTTTATTATATAAAATAGATTCAAAAACTTATAATTTTAAAAATTAATATAATTTAGGAGGATACTACTTTGGATAATAAAGAATTAAACAATGAAGAATTAAATAATGAAGTTAAAGAAGAAATTAATGAAATTGAAACCGCAGAAGAAATAGCAGAAGAAACAAAAAAAGAAGAGGATAGTAAAGCATTAAAATTTTTTAAAAGAATTTTAGCGGGAGTAGTAGATCAAATTATTAGTATAGCATTAGCATTACTATTGATAATAGTTACAGATTTAGTATTAAAACTATTTGGTTTTTATATTGCAGAAAGAGAGCCAATGTTCTTAATAATGTATGTTATAGTTAATATAGTATATTCACCAATCTGTACATCAACTAAATTAAAAGATACTATAGGAAGAAAGACAGTGTTAAAATAATTTTACTTAGGAGTTAACATGAGAAAAGGAAGTACTATTCAAGTTAAAATAGATAAAACTGAGTTTCCATCAACAGGAATTGGGACTTTAGAAGGTAAAAAAATATACGTAAAGGGTGCCTTCCCAGGTCAAACAGTAACTGGAAGAGTAAAAAAGAAAAGAGAAGCCTTTGCAGAATTAAAGCTTATTTCAGTAGATGAAAGAGCAGATTATGAAATAAACCCATCTTGTGAGCATTTTGGAATTTGTGGTGGTTGTACATCACAAAATTTAACTTATGAAAAGCAATTAGAGCTATTAAGTGATGAGTTTAAAGCTTTATTTGAAGAAGCAAATTTACCACTTAATAATTATAAGGGAATAGTAGGCAGTAAGGAACAATGGGAATATAGAAATAAAATGGAATTTACCTTTGGAGATTTCGAAAAAGGTGGAGAATTAACTTTAGGAATGCATATGAAGGGGAAATCCTTTGGAATAATTACAGTAGATAAATGCTTAATAGTAGATGAAGACTTTAGAACTGTAATTAAAGCTACAGTTGATTACTTCAGAACTCAAAATCTACCTTATTATAGAGTTATGAAAAGAGAAGGATATTTAAGACACCTTGTTATTAGAAAAGCTATTAATACAGGTGAATTAATGATTAACTTAGTTACTACAACTCAAATTGATTTTGATTTAACAGAATATGTAGAAATACTAAAAAGTCAAAACTATAAAGGAACTTTAGTATCAATTTTACATACAGAAAATAATTCATTTTCAGATGCAGTAGTACCAGAAAAAGTTAACTTATTATATGGAAAAGATTATATAACAGAAGATCTTTTAGGATTAAAATTCAAAATATCTCCTTTCTCTTTTTTCCAAACTAATACTAAAGGAGCAGAAAGCCTTTATAGTATAGTTAGAGATTACATAGGAGAATCAAAGGATAAGGTAGTATTTGACCTTTATTGTGGAACAGGAACTATAGGCCAAATAGCAGCAGCTAATGCAAAAAAAGTTGTTGGTATAGAACTTATAGAAGAAGCAGTAGAAGCAGCAAAGGAAAATGCTAAATTAAACAACTTAAATAACTGTGAATTCCTAGCAGGAGACGTAGCAGAAATAATAAAAAATGTTAAGGATAAACCAGATACAATAATCCTAGACCCACCAAGAAGTGGAGTACATCCAAAAGCATTAGAATACGTAATTAAATTTAATGCCAAGGAAATAATTTATGTATCATGCAATCCAAAAACCTTAGTAGATAACCTAAAGGTATTAATGGAAGCAGGATACGAAATAGTAGAAAGCTGCGTTAAGGATATGTTCCCAAATACACCGCATTTAGAAGGTGTGGTAAAATTAACTAAAAAAGTAAAATAAATATAAGAGCTAAGTGAGATAATTGCTTGGCTCTTTTTTGTTTTAATTTAATCCTATAGTTTCTTATAGTTTCTTAAAGTCGAAGTTAGATAGAAATAATAAATATGATATAATTAAATAACTTATAATATAATGAGTTTAATTATGAATATAGAATTAAAGTCAAAAAATAAATATATATAATGTAATAATTTAAAGAGGATAATAAGATGAAAGAAAAATTAATTAAGATAAGTGATATTGCAAAAGAATTAGGATTGAATTTAAAAGTTGTAACATCAACTAGCTTCTTTGAAAATTATAATAGTTTTTTTAATATATTTACTGAAACAGAAGAATACTGCAGAAGAATTCTAGTTCTTACAAAATTTAAAGATCTTGAAGAGGTAAATGAGAAAGATCCAAGTAGTTCAATTACAGAACCAATATTAATTGAGGGAAACATTTGGATAATGGAATTTCCTTTAACAACAAATCCAGATAAGATTAATTTAGAAGAAATTGAAGTTTCAGAGGAGTTTTATAATAAAATAAGAAATATAGAACTTGAATAAAGGTGTAGTATCCCATTAAACTTTAACTATGACCACTAAAGATTGACCATTCCGAAGAAAGTCTGACGGTCGCATCTTTGATGCAGAGTTAAGGTTGATTGATAAATATATGAAAATAAATAAAAGAGAATATGGCTAAAGGCAGATAAATAGAAGAGTTGAGCAAGATTATTGCTTGGCTCTTTTTTTGATTTATCCTTGAATCTGAAAGTTTGAGAAATCAAACTTTCTTCGGAATCCCATTAAAGTTTGACTAAGAAAGCGTTATTAATTACCACCATTTTTATGAGTTTTTAGCAGTCAAACTTTATTAGGAATTTTTTTAGAATGAGAGTATTAGTGGGGTTGGATGGGGGAAGAAAAGTCAGACTTTAGTGGGAGAGTACATAGTAAGAGTGATTTTTCAAATCACTCAGAATTAAGGAATAAATCTATCGAATTACTATAACTCATAACTTTAAAGTGTACATTTTTTTGAAAAGGTACTAAATTCAACTTCTTTTTTATACATATATCTGAAGTTATGAGTAATGTAGCTGATTAAAACTTAATCAAGGAAATTAGTTTACAATATTTAGTGTTAAAGATAAAATTAGGTAAGGGGATTTATATTAACAATAGGAGAAGAAATATGTGGATATTTAATAAGTATGATGATAGAGGGTTTGATAAGGATGGAATACATAAGAATGGAACAAAATATGATGAAAATGGATATAACAAAAAAGGATATAACAAAAAAGGATATGATGAAGAAGGATTTAATATAATTGGATATGATAAAGATGGATATGATAGAAATGGTTATGATAAAAATGGATATGATAAAGATGGATATGATAAAAATGGATATAACAAAAAGGGATATGATAAAGAATGGTATAATAAAGATGGATTTAATATAATTGGATATGATAGAAATGGATATAATAAACAAGGCTATAATAAAGATGGATATAATATTAAAGGTTATAACCAAGAAGGATATGATAGATATGGTTACGATATAGAAGGTTATAATAAAAATGGGTTTAACAAAGAGGGTTTGAATAAGAATGGAACTTATTTTGATTATAAAGGTTATGGAGCAGATGGATATAATAATTTAGGTTATAATAAATTTGGCTATGATAAAGACGGATTTAATATATATGGATTTAAGGAGAATGGAATACATAGAAATGAAACTAAATATGATTTCTTTGGTTATGATAAGGAAGGATATGATGAAAAAGGCTTCAATATTGAAGGGTTACACAGAAACGGTAGTAAATTTGATAATAATGGATTTGATATATATGGTTTTGATAGATATGAATTCAGTGAAAAGGGTTATAATAAGTTGGGTTATGATAAACAAGGCTATAATAGAGAAGGCTATAATAGAGAAGGCTATAATAAACATGGGTATAATATTAAAGGTTTTAATAAATATGGCTATAATAAGTTCGGTTATAATAAATTAGGATTTGATAAAAATGGATATAACATAAAAGGGTACAATAAAGAAGGATATAACATACATGGTTATAACAAATTTGGTTATGATCAGCATGGTTATGATAAACAAGGCTACAATATGGATGGATTTAATGATAGTGTAAAGTTTCGTATGAAAAAATAGAGTTAATCAAAGTTAAGGAATAAA
>ERZ857998.727-NODE-727-length-43505-cov-8.816870_pt1 | contig 43505 bp, 20 predicted proteins | sample MGYA00519954_ERZ857998 | MGnify/ENA primary metagenome ERZ857998 (study PRJEB31778, sample SAMEA3449424) | human gut metagenome | biome: human gut; feature: human-associated habitat; material: faeces | place: United Kingdom | collected 2010/2012 ...
TAATGCCATTATCATAGTAGGGATTGTGGCTGGCGGAGATCATGATGCCACAGTCAAAGTCATCCACGCGAGCGATGTAGGCTACAGAAGGCGTAGTGGTGACGTGCAGCAGGTAAGCGTCCGCGCCGGCGGAGGTAAGCCCTGCGCACAGCGCATCCTCCAGCATATAGCCGGAGGCGCGGGTATCCTTGCCGATAACCACGCGCGCGCGGCGCGCCTGGCTGCCATAAAAGGAGCCTAAAAACTGCCCCAGCTGGAAGGCGTGCATGGCGGTAAGCTCGCGGTTGGCTTCGCCGCGGAAGCCGTCGGTGCCAAAGTATTTGCCCATTCTATCCTCCTTTTTCATCACGCAAAAGTAAAAAATGGCCGCTAAAAGGCTTTTGTTCTTTTAGCGGCAAGGCTTTTTGCGGTTGTATTATAGCATGGACGCGGCGTCATCGTCAATATAGACGGTGCAGTCGGGATGCAGCTGCAGGATGGAGGCGGGCACGCTGTTATCAATGCGGCCCTCGATCATGCCCTTGACGGCCTGGGCCTTGTTCTTGCCAAAGGCCATCAGGATGATCCTGCGGGACTGCATCACGGTCTTGATGCCCATGGAACGCAGGGCCAACTTCAGACCGAGGTTGCTCATCACCGTCACGACGAGGGTGTCATGGTTGAGCTTGCCCGCGTTCTTCTTGGCGCGCGCCAGAATGCCCATGATCTGATCGCCGTTGACCATGTTGCCGTCCTCATCCACGGCAAGGCAACGGTCGGCATCGCCATCGAAGGCAACGCCCATGACGGCGCCGGAGGCCTTGACCATGGCCTGCAGCTGCTCAGGATGGGTGGAGCCGGCGTTCTTGTTGATGTTGTAGCCGTCCGGCGACGCGTTGATGACGGTCACGTCGGCGCCGGCGCGGCGCAAGGCTTCCGGAGCGACCACGGACGTGGCGCCGTTCGCGCAATCGGCCACGATCTTCAGGCCCTTCAGCGGCGTCGGCTGCGACTTGTCCGGACCGACCGGCGCGATGGCGGAAACCAGATGGTCGATGTACAGGTTGGTGGCGGTGGCGGTGTCATGGCTGACACGACCCACGCCGGCGCCGGTAGGACGATCCCAATCCTGGCCGAGCACCGCTTCGATCTCATCCTCCTTGGTGTCGGGCAGCTTGAAGCCGCCGCGGGCGAAGAACTTGATGCCGTTGTCGGGCATCGGATTGTGGGATGCGGAGATCACCGCGCCCATTTCCACGTTGAGCACGGACGTCAGGTATGCGACGCCCGGCGTCGGGATGATGCCGGCGTCGATCACGTCGAAGCCGCCGGCGGACATGCCAGCGGACAATGCGGCGGCGAGGAAATCGCCGGAAACTCGTGTATCACGACCGACCAGCGCACGGCGACGGCTTTCGAATTCGCTCCGCTCGTCATCGCCCAGCACACGCACCGCGGCGTCACCCAAATCAAGCGCCAGCTGTGCCGTCAAATCCCTATTCGCCAATCCTCGAACGCCGTCGGTTCCGAACATACGTGGCATGAGTCTCAAATCCTCGCTATCTGCAAACGATATTTCCGTGACCTATCGTACTCAACCGTGCCGCCGAAACCAGCAGGTGACGACGCAATCGCATAACACTTCACAATTCAAAGCATTTCACGGCGCGCAATGCCCTTTTCGTGTCGCACGACTTTGATTTCAAGGCGGAAAATCAAGTCGTGCGACAACACTTGATAAAGAAATACCCCCTAACTATCATTTTCCGTTGAAAACCAGCGAAAAATAAGAGTTAGAGGGTATGAAAGCCAGCACGCCTGTCGCACGACTTTGAAAATCGCACCCAAAATCAAAAGTCGTGCGACGACATGACGGCTCTTAAGCGGGAACGTTCCTGTCGCCCCTGCTATCAGAGCGCGGCGTTGAAGTCGCGCACTTTCAGCGTGCGGTGAGAAGCCTCGACGTTGCCACGCACAATGCGCTGCAAGGCGTTGTCCGCGTCCTTATGGGAGGCGAGCCAGGCGTCACCCAGCTCCACGAGCTTCGCCGGATCGGCATAGCCCGGATACAGGCCTTCGAGCAGCGCTTCCGCCATGTGGAAGGTCTTGTGCTCCCAAATCCAATCGGCGACCTCGAAATACTTCTCGGCGTACGGTTCGGCCAAGTCGGCGCGCGGGGTGGCTGCGAAGCCACCGGCCACAGCCTCGAGCTGCATGTTGGTCAGCTCGTCGTTGTGCAGGGCCTCGTTCCAAGCCCATGCCTTCGCTTCGGCGGTACCGGCCACGGCGCGTGCGCCATAGGCGAACTCACGGTTCTCGGTGGTTTCGCGCTTGGCCAGTTCGGTGTGGATTCCCGCCTGGTCGATCGCGTTGACGGTGCTCAGCGCGTTGATGATGGTCCAGCGGAAGTTGTTGTCGATTTCCAGACCGTCGAATGCCACGGAACCGTCGAGCAGGCCCTTCGCGTTGGCGACGAACGCCTCGTCGCCCGGCTCGCCGTAGCCCAGGTAGGCGGTGACGAGCTGGAACTGTTCGTCGGAGCCGGCCTTGGCCTGACCCGCCAGCTTGAACAGTTCGGCGGCCACATGCTTCACGATCTCGGCACGCTCTGCCGGAGCGGTGTAATGCCATGCGGTGGTGCTGACCTGTGCCAGCGCGTAACGGAAGGTGGTGGACTCGTGTTCGGTGGCGAGCGCGGCCAGCGAGGTGTCGATGAACTGGCGTGCCGGCAGTTCGCCGTCGCGGGTCATGTCCCACAGGGCGAGCCAGATCACGGAACGGGCGAGCGCGTCGTCGAAGCGGTACAGGTTGCTTGTCGCGAATGCGAGGCTCTTGTCGTCGAAACGCAGCTTCGTGTAGGTCAGGTCGTCGTCGTTCACCAGAATCAGCGACGGACGTGCCTTGCCGGCGGCAGCGTCGACGACCGTCAGTTCGCCGTCGACGTCCAGTTCGAAACGGTCGGTGCGCACGATCTTGCCGGTTTCCGGATCCTCGTTGTAGAAGCCGACGGCGAGACGGTGGGCGCGCAGCACGGGATGCTCGGCCGGAGCGGTCTGGCGCAGGGCGAGACGCTTGATGGTGCCGTCCTCGTTCTCTTCGACTTCGGTGGCGATGGTGTTGATGCCGGATTCCTCAAGCCACTGGGCGCTCCACGCCTTCAGGTCGCGGCCGGAAGTGAGTTCCAGTTCGGCGAGCAGGTCGGCGAGGGTGGCGTTGGAGTAGGCGTGCTTGTTGAGGTAGTTGTTGATGCCCTTGAAGAACTTCTCACGGCCCACGTAGTACACGAGCTGCTTCAGCACGGAGGCGCCCTTGGCGTAGGTGATGCCGTCGAAGTTGACGTAGGTGTCGTTGAGGTCGTTGATCGGGGCGACGATTGGGTGCGTGGTGGGCAGCTGATCCTGGCGCAACGCCCAGCTCTTCTCGCCGGAGCAGAAGGTGGCCCAGGCGTCGTGCCATTCGGTGGCTTCGGCAGTGGCCAGCGTGGAGGTGAATTCGGCGAAGGACTCGTTGAGCCACAGGTCGTTCCACCACTTCATGGTCACGTAGTCGCCGAACCACATGTGGGCGAGCTCGTGCAGCACGGTGACCACACGGCGTTCCGCGTAGGCGTCGGTGACCTTGGATTCGAACACGTACTGGTCGCGGATGGTGACCATGCCGATGTTCTCCATGGCGCCGGCGTTGTACTCCGGCACGTAGATCTGGTCGAACTTGGCGTACGGGTACGGCACGCCCCAGGTCTTGGCGTAGAAGGCGAAGCCTTTCTTGGTGATGTCGAACAGGTAGTCGACGTCCTTTTCGAAGGCTTTGGCGAGCGCCTGGCGGCAGTACATAGCCATCGGCACGGTGCGGCCGTCCTCATTGGCGTATTCGGTGTGCCATTCGGCGTACGGTCCGGCGCAGATGGCGGTGAGGTAGGAGCTCATGGTTGGGGTCGGCTCGAACACCCACAGCTTGGTGGTTTCGGCGGCGTGATCGCCGAGCGTGCCTTCCTCGGTGACGGTTTCGTTGTCGGTCACGGAGGAGGTGGGCATGTTGGACGTGACGATCCAGGATTTGGCGGCGAGCACGGAGAAGTCGAACACGGCCTTCAGATCGGGCTGGTCGAACACGGCGTAGACGCGACGGGCGTCCGGCACCTCGAACTGGGTGTACAGGTAGACGTTGCCGTCGGACGGGTCGACGCTGCGGTGCAGGCCTTCGCCGGTGTTGGAGTACTGGCACATCGCCTTGACGGTGACCTCGTTGTGCTCCTTGAGGTTCTTCAGTTCGATGCGGCTGTCGACGTACGCTTCAGCCGGGTCGAGGGTTTCGCCGTTGAGGGTGATTTCGCTGACTTCGTTGGCGATGAGGTCAAGGAAGCTTGACTCCCCCGGCTTCGCGTCGAAGGTGATGGTGGTTTCGGAGCCGAAATCCTTGGCTCCGCGGGTCAGGTCAAGCTTGACCGTGTAATGGATTGGCGCGGCGATGATGCTTTTGCGTTCTTCCGCTTCGATTCGGGTGAGGTTTGCTCCTGGCATGTCACTCCTTCTTTCTGGTAACAGAAGGCGGCGCGATCAGTTGTGCCGATCACGTCGCCTTGATTCAATTTATGGTAAATTTACGGCTTATTTCGCGGCGTTCAGTCCCATCGCGTCGTCCACGTCCTGCGCGATGTCGGCGACGACGGGGACGATCATCGGCTTGCGGTGCAGCTGTCGTGCCACCCAGCCGCCGAGCGTGCGTCGCATGATCTGCTGCAGCTTGTAGGTGTCGCGCGTGCCCTGCATCATCGCGTCCTGCAGCTGCTCGACAATCTGGTGACGGACCTTGTCGAACTCGCTTTCGTCTTCCGCGACCGCGTTGAGGTAGATCTTCGGGCCGGTGATGACATCCGCGGTTTCGGTGTCGACGACCACGAAGCTGGACACGAAGCCTTCGGTGCCGAGGATGCGGCGCTTCTCGAGTTCTTCGTCGGTCAGTTCGCCGACGGAATCGCCATCGACGTAGACGTAGCCGCACGGCACGGAGCCGACGACCGCGGCCTGGCCGTGGTACAGGTCGACGACGTCGCCGTCTTCGGCCAGCACGACGTTCTGCGGATCGACGCCGGTCTTGACGGCGATCATGCCGTTGGCCACCAAGTGGCGGTTTTCGCCGTGGATAGGCATGGCGCACTTCGGCTTGACGATGTTGTACATGTACAGCAGCTCGCCTTCGTTGCAGTGGCCGGAGACGTGCACGGCGGCGTTGTCTCGGTTGACCACGCGGGCTCCGAGCTGCACGAGCTTGTTGATGACCTTGTAGACGCCATGCTCGTTACCTGGGATCAGGGAGCTGGCGAGAATCACCGTGTCGAACTCGTTGATGGTGATGTCGCGGTGGTTGCCGTCGGCGATGCGGCCGAGCGCGGCCATCGGCTCGCCCTGGGAGCCGGTGCACATGTAGACGAGCTTGTCGTCCTGCACGTCATGGGCCTGCTTCAGGTCGATGACGGTGTCCTCGGGCAGACGCAGGTAGCCCAGATCTGCTGCGATGGACATGTTGCGGACCATGGAACGTCCGACGAACACGACCTTGCGGCCGTACTTGTGGGCGGCGTCCACGACCTGCTGCACGCGGTGCACGTGGCTGGAGAAGCTGGCCACGATGATCTTGCGAGTGGCCTGTGCGAACGCCTGGTCGAGCGCCGGACCGATGGAGGTCTCCGGCTTGACGAAGCCCGGGACCTCGGCGTTGGTGGAGTCCATCATCAGGAGGTCCACGCCCTTTTCGCCAAGCTTGCCGAATTCCACCAGATCGGTGATGCGGTGGTCGAGCGGCAGCTGGTCGAGCTTGATGTCGCCGGTGTCGATAAGCGAGCCGGCGGGGGTCTGCACGAACACGGCGAGCGCGTCCGGAATGGAGTGCGTGACGTTCACGAATTCCAGGTTGAACGGGCCGACCTTGAGCTTGTCGCGTCCCTTGACCTCGACGAGCGTCGGGTTGATGCGGTGTTCCTTGCACTTGGCCTCAACGAAGGCGAGGGTGAGCTTGGAACCGATCAGCGGAATGTCCGGGCGGAGCTTGAGCAGGTACGGCACGCCACCGATATGGTCCTCGTGGCCGTGGGTGAGCACAAGCGCCTCGACCTTGTCGAGACGGTCCTTGATGTAGTGGAAGTCAGGCAGGATGAGGTCCACGCCCGGCTGCTCCTCTTCCGGGAAGAGCACGCCGCAGTCGATGAGCAGGATATGCCCGTTGTATTCGACCACGTTCATGTTGCGGCCGATCTCACCCAGACCGCCGAGCGGCACGATGCGCATGGAGCCCTTGCGGTACTTCGGCGGGGCGATCAGCACCTCGTCCTGCTGCGGCGCGGTGGATTGCGGCGCGGAATGCGACGGACGACGGTTCGAACCGTTGCCGCCACGGGATCCACGGGAGCCGCCGTTGCGCGAGCCACCGTTGCCACGGCTGCGGGTGGAGGACTTGGCCTTCTTGATGGCGGTCTTCTCGGACTTCGCGGCCTTAGTGGTCTTGGATGCCTTGACTGCGGTTTCAGTGCGCTTGGCAGCTTTGCTGCCGCGCTTGTGTGTTGTTGTCTTTGTGGTTTCTTCTGTAGCCATTTCCTAGTTGGATTTCTATTACTAATTGTCTCCGCCTATGCGGAAACGAGGAATTTGGGTGCCTGCCGGCGTTCATGCGCGACAGGCCAGTCGCATCATGCGATTCGGTTCACAGCAGTCCCGCGGCGCGCATGCCCTTTTCCGCGCGCACGAGTTCCGCTTCGCCCGGACCGACGTTCGGCAGGCGCATTTCGGTGGAGTCGAGGATTCCACGCACCTTCAGCGAGGCCTTGGCCATCACGGCCTGGAAGCCATTGCCGTTCATCGCTTCGACGAGCGGCGCCAGCTGCACGGAGATGCGCTGCGCCTCGTGGATATCGCCACGATCGAACGCGTTGGCGAGGTCACGCATCGGACCGGCGGCCGCGTGTGCGATCACAGAGATGATGCCGACGGCGCCGACGGACAGGAACGGCAGGAACAGGCCGTCATCGCCCGAATACCAGGTCAGACCGGTCTCCATGCGCTTGCGCACCGCGCCTGCGATGTCGCCGGTGGCGTCCTTGACGGCCTTGACGTGGTCGAGTTCGGCCATACGACGGTAGGTTTCCAGCTGGATGTGCAGTCCGGTACGGCCCGGCACATCGTAGACGATGATCGGCTTGTCCGCGGAATCGTTGACCGCCTTGTAGTGGCGGAACACGCCTTCCTGCGACGGACGGGAGTAATACGGGGCGACCACGAGCACCGCGTCGGCGCCCGCCTCCTGGGTCTGCTCCACCATGCGCACGGTGTGCGCGGTGTCGTTGGAACCGGCGCCGGAAATGACCGGCACGTCCACGACTTCCTTGACGGCCTGAACCAGCTCGACCTTCTCCTCCATGTGGGTGGTCGGAGATTCGCCGGTGGTGCCGTTGACCACAAGACCGTCGGCACCATCCGCCACGAGCTGCCTCGCCAGCTGTTGCGCGGCTTCGAAATCTACGGCTCCGTCAGCCTTCATGGGGGTGACCATGGCCGGAAGGATACGTCCGAAGGGAGCAGGATCGAGCAGATGCATAGTACCGTCAGTCTTAGGGCTTGTCATACGGCTAACGGTACTTCCCTCTGCGGACGCTTGCGGCTTCGCGATATGCGAAACAGTCATATTGTGGAAGGAGCTGCGGCAGCCGGAGCACTTTCGTCCGGCTTGCCGGCAAGAACCGCGACGACGCACTGGAGGAATGCTATGAACGTGAATACCGTCAACGACACCTGCCGTCCGCCCGTGGCTTCGACAAGCACGCCAAACAGCAAAGGTCCAAACGACGCGATGAGATACCCGATCGCTTGCGCGACGCCCGACAGCACCACGGTTTCGGCGCTGTCACGGCCGCGCAACGCGATCAGTGCGAGCGCCACTACCAGCGAAGCGCCCTGCGCGCAACCACCGACGAACGCCCATACCGGCATGAGGTGAGGCAACAGCAGCATGCCAAGGCCGGCGATCAGCATGGGAGCGCTGGCGGTGAGCGCCGCGCAGACCTGGTTGCCGCGCACGTTCATGAGCTTAGGAATGACCAAGCCGGAAAGGATGCCGATGCCTTGGAAGATGAACAGATGCACGCCGGCGGTGGAGGCATCGTAGCCGATGGATGCGGAGATGGACGGCATCCAATTGGACATGGTGTAGAAAGCGGATGATTGCAGCCCCATGAAGGCCGTCACGTACCACGTCATCGGACGGCGCAGCACGCGGGTGAACACGCCATGCGACGATTGCGTGGAACATGCCGGTCGCTGTGCGGAATGCGGGTTTTGTGCGTTGGCCGTCGTGCTGCGATCGCCAATATCATCGATATCGCCAGTATCGCTGGTTTCAATGGTGCCGCCGGCGGAAGCGATAACGACTTTGCGATTGTGCAGGATACGCAACGCCCACAGTGCGGCGACAACCAGCGGAGGCACACTCCAGAAGGCGAGTGACGCACGCCAACCGCCCCACATCTGCGCAAGCGGCGCGGACAGCAAACCTGCGGTGGCGCTGCCGGCGGTGATGCAGCCGGAATAGACGCCGGTCGCCATCGCGACATGGCCGGCGTAGTCACGTTTTGCGATCACCGGAACCAGAACGTTGCCGACGGCGATGGCAGAAGCGAACACCACCGTGCCCAGCCAGATGCCAACGCCGCCGCCGAACGAGCGGATGGCGTCGCCCGCCGCGATGCACAGCAGGGCCAGCAGAATCGACATGTCGATGCCGATGCGGCGTGCAAGGAACGTGACCAGCGGGCTGACCGCGGCGAAGGCGATCAGCGGAATCGCCGTCAATACGCCCTGCACGCCCTCACCCCACGCAAGGTCGGTTCCCATTTGGGCGAGGACCGGCCCGACGGCGGCGATGGCGGGCCGCAGATTCAGCGATACGAGGAAAATCAAAGCCACCCACAATCCGGTGGAGGACCGGTCGTACGCCAGCATGTTTCGTTTTGAATTCATTCCGTTCCCATTCCCGCTTCCACTTCCGTTTACCGCCGTTCCAACGGGACGTGCCGCGCCTAGATTTTCCCTATCAATCTTCAAGCTCATCGAGCGCATCGAAGCAATCGTTGATGCCTTCGATACGCGCGTGCACCTCGTCTTCGGTATCGACGAGGCATTTTCCGACTTCGTCCACCATCAGGGCGATCAGGGCGAACGCCGCGGTGAAGCTCGTCAGCACGTGGGAGTTCAGCACCACTTTGAAGAAGGCGACGTTACGGCCGATGACGGCGTTGCGCGCCGAAATGTCGCCAATCACCACCACGGTCAGGCCGCGCTCAAGCATCACGTCGATGAGCCGCGAGAAGAAGGGAAGACGCCGGCCCACGCCGATGATGACGATTACGTCGCCTGCCGCATAATCAACCAGATCTTCGGCTATGGACTGGCCTGGATTCGGCAGAATATCAACGTTTCCGCGTAGCCGCATCAGCTGTTCGCGCATGTGCAGCGCCACGGGATAGCTGCTGCGGTACCCGACCACCGCCACATGCGGGGCCGTGGCCATGGCTTGGCATGCGGATGACAGTTGCGCGCGGTCGATGCCTTCAAACGTGCGTTTCAGGCTTTCCTCGTCACGGCGCAGATGGTCGGCGACCAAATCGTCGCACTGGGTGTGCCGTGAAAGCTCCGGAGAGCCAGGACGATGGACGCGACGCACGTCACGTCTGAATTCGCCCGCGTTCGCATAGCCGAGCTTGCGGTACAGGCGGCTGAGCGTCGGCTGCGAGATGCCGCTCAACTGCGACAATTCCACGGAATTGCAGACCAGCACGTCGGTTAGATGACCCAGAATGAACTGCGCGGCCTCACGTTCCGTCGCAGTCAGCGAATCGAAGGATTCCCGGATGCGCGCCACCAAGCCGAGGTCCGCGGCAGCATTGCCTTCCTCGTCCATGGCGTCCTTCGAAGCCCCCATATTGTCTGAAAGCATAATTCCAGAAGTCACGCTCATCGCCCTTCCCTGCAGTACATTCTCACGCGGCGCATCCGCTCTCCTGACGACGCTACCCCTTGCTTTCCGGGTTTCACCAGGTTTGGCCGCCGACAACTGTCACGACGAATGAAGAATTTCAGATGCCGTAAGCACTGAAATGCATCCATCACAGGCAGTGGCGGCGCCTCTTGGCAACGCGACCCACCATCAGGAGATGACCGACCATGGCAAAAACAGCTTACCCCACACAATCAACATCGCATATCGGGCGGATTCGGCATAGAAGAAACGGTGCCAAACCAGCAAAATGGGCGACTAACGCGGCAACAAAATCCCCGACTGTTGCGAACACTGTTGAACGCGGCATCGCGCCCGGCCGAATGCGAGGCGAACGCGGTGCGCAAGATCGTACGGCTGGTGGCACGCACCGGCTGCCGCACGCATATTCTGCACGTGTCCAGCGGTCTGAGCGTGGACGTGCTGCGGCAGGCGAAGGCCGAAGGACTGCCGGTCAGCGCGGAGACCTGTCCGCATTACCTCACGTTGGATTGCGACCATATTCCCGACAACGCCACCGAATTCAAATGCTGCCCGCCGATCCGCGACCTGCGCGAGCAGGACGCGCTATGGGCGGGGCTTGCCGACGGCACGTTGGATGGTGTCGTCACCGATCATTCCCCGGCCAGCGCGGATATGAAAGCCGGCACGCTCGCCACCGCGTGGGGTGGCGTTTCCAGTCTGCAGGTCGGATTCCGCGCGGTGTTGACGGGTGCGATGCGGCGCGGCTTGAGTTTGGCCGACGTCGTGCGGTGGATGTCGTGCAACACCGCACGGCTTGTGGGACTTGACGATCGTGGCGATATAACGCCGGTATTGCGGGCCGATTTGGCGATTATTCGCCCGTACGAACGGTTTGTTGTGGATGCTACCGCTTTGGAAAGCCGCAATCCGATCTGCGCCTGCGATGGCATGACGCTTAACGGCGTCGTCACGCGCACGTTTGTAGCGGGGCGGGACGCGCTCTCCGGAGTGCGGGAGGGGAATCTTATCGTTCGTCCGTGAATCGGAATCCGTAAATCAACCATTCAACAAAAATCCCCAACCCGCCGACGGCCGGATGTCATTCGATGTCGGCAGATTGGGGACGGACGAGAATCAGGTCTCAGCCCAGGTAGGCGGCCGGGTTCTGGGCGAACTTGTCGGCGCAACCGGGGTTGCAGAAGTAGTAGGTGACGCCGCCGTATTCGCGGGTGGCCGCAGCGGTGGACGGGTCGATGGTCATGCCGCAGACCGGGTCCTTCGCAACGTTCGCCGCGGAATCGCCCATATTCGAAGCCATGCCGTGGCCGTCATGACCGCCGCAGCAGTGTCCGGCGCCCATCGCGCCCATGTTCTCGGCTTCCTTCTTGGCCTTGTGATCGCTGAACAGTCCCATGATCGTTCCTTTCCGACTGTGCTGGTTGCCATTATTTTTGCTCGGATCGGGCTTGCGTACCCGATACGTCTTGTTTTTCGCCGCCTCCGCGTCCGGATCGAACAGGCGCAGCCGGCTTGCGTTCGTCACCACGCACAACGACGAGAACGCCATCGCGGCGCCGGCGATCATCGGATTCAGCAGCGTTCCGGTGAACGGATACAGCACGCCGGCCGCGATCGCGATGCCGATGCTGTTGTAGCCGAGTGCGAAGCCGAGGTTTTGCGCGATGTTGCGCATGGCGGCATGCGTCAGGTCGAGCGCGTGCACGAGTCCCATCAGCGATCCGCCCATCAGTGTCACGTCGGCGGATTGGATGGCCACGTCGGTGCCGGTGCCGATGGCGAATCCGACGTTGGCTCGGGCGAGGGCGGGCGCGTCGTTGATGCCGTCGCCGACCATCGCCACCGTATAGCCTTGCGATTGGAGTTTTGCGATTTCGTCGGCCTTGCGTTCCGGCCGCACGCCGGCGATCACATGACGTTCGTCGATACCGACCTGGCTTGCGATGGCGCGTGCGGTGGTCGGATTGTCTCCCGTGAGCATGACGGCTTCGACGCCACGTTTGCGGAGCAGTTCGATGGCTTGGCGCGAGTCGGCTTTCGGCACGTCGGCGACGGCGACGATGCCGGCGAGATGGCCGTCGATGGCCGCTAGGATCGGCGTTTTGCCTTGCTGCGACAGGCGTTCCATGTCGGCGATGATGGCGTCGAGGTTCGTATCGTGGATGGTCTCGGAGGCAATTTCGGAGGTATCGGACGTAACGTCGGGCATGTTGACGTCAAGGTCGTCGATCAGGTCGGTGTTGCCGACGGCGACGGTGTGCGGCAGACCGCGGAAGGTGACGCGCGCGGTGACGCCACGGCCGGCAATCGCCTGAAAATCGGTGGTTTGCGCGAGTTCCGCAACGTCCGCGACGTCGGCTTTTTCCGCAGCTGCGGCAACGATCGCAGCAGCGAGCGGATGCTCGGAATCACGTTCGGCGGCGGCGACAATCGTCAGCAAATCATCGGGACGCCGATGCCACACGCCCAACGGCAGCACATCGGTAAGGGTGGGTTTGCCGGCGGTGATCGTGCCGGTCTTATCCAATACGACGGCATTGACTTTGCCGCATGTTTCCAACGCTTCGGCGGAACGGACCAGCACCCCCATGCGAGCCGCGCGGCCAGTCGAGACCGTCACCGACAACGGAGTCGCCAGTCCGAGCGCGCACGGGCAGGCAATCAGCAGCACCGATACCGCGGCGACCAGCGCGTGCGTGACACGCGGTTCGGGGCCGAACGCGAACCACAATGCGCACGACCATACGGCGACGAGCACCACGATCGGCACGAAAACGCCGGAGATACGGTCCGCCAATCGTTGCACGGGGGCTTTCGAGCTTTGTGCGGCGGCCACCATGCCGATGATCTGCGCGAGCACGGTGTCCTTGCCGACTTTCGTGGCGCGGTACCGCAGCGAGCCACCACCGTTGATGGTGACGCCCGTCACTTCGCTGCCCTCGGTTTTGGCGACCGGCATGGCTTCGCCGGTGATCATCGATTCGTCCACGGTGGAGCTGCCGGATATGACGATGCCGTCGACCGGCAGCTGCTCGCCGGGGCGGATGGCGATGATGTCGCCGACGCGCACGTCATCGATGGCGATGCTGGTTTCCTTGCCGTCTCGCACCACGCGGGCGGTTTTCGGTTGCAGACCCGCCAATGCGCGCATGGCTTCACCGGTGCCTTTGCGGGCGCGCGCTTCGAGCAGCTGGCCGACAAGCATAAGCGTGACGACCACACCGACCGCTTCGAAATACGGTTCGCGCGCGTTCTCGGGCAGGACGTTCGGTGCGAAGGTGACCACGCAGGAGTAGGCGAATGCGGCCAGCGCGCCGAGGCTGACGAGCGCGTTCATCTCCGGCGAGCGGTGGGCGATCGCGGCGAAACCGCTGCGGAAAATCGGCAATGCCGCATAGCCGACGATTGGCAGCATCAGCAGGAACTGCAGCCAGTTCGGCATCGGATACAGCATGAGCATGGTGGAGCCGAATACCGGAATCGTGCAGACGGCCGCCACGATAAGACGGGTGATGAGGGCGCGAATTCCCGATTCCGATCCGCGCGATTTGCCCGAATCACCCGAACCGGACGTTTGGACGGCGCCTTTTTGCGCGCATTGCACGCCTGTTTCCGCGGAACCGGCGGCGGCACCGACACTTGCATGCTTTCCCGGCAGTATGCGCAACGTGCCGTGCAGCATGTTCATACCGCATGCGAAGGGATACTCGCCCGGCTGGTCGGGATGAAGCGTCAGCGTGGTCGTGCGGAAGGCGGGCAACGCAAGATCGACCCCGAAATCGGAGAACACGACATGCGACGAGCATTCGCCGTCTTCCTTGCGATCGAAGATCAGCCGCAACGGCATGCCCGCTTCGGCTTCGATGACGGCTGGGTTATACCCGCCTTTGACTTCGACGACCGCTTCCTGCACGCCGTCGCGCAACGGCGCACGATATGCTTTGCGCGGTGCGAAGAAGAACCACAGCACGCCCGCCGTGACGAGCAGCGCCATAATAAGCGCGATTGCGATGTGCATATTCCAGCCGCCTTCCGTCCGTAATTGGCTTTCGATTTCGGCAAACACCATCACAATATACCCCTATAGGGTATATTGGCAAGAGGGACGAGCAAACTTCAGCCGTAGATAAAATTTTCAGCGCAGCGAGGAGGACGATATGAACGCCACACAACATGGGTACGCAAGCGACCAGAAGAGGATCATCGCACGATTGAATCGCATCGAAGGGCAGGTGCGCGGCATTCGGCAGATGACGGAAAACGGCGAATACTGCATCGACATTCTGACACAGATTTCCGCAGCGGACAGCGCGCTGAAGTCGGTGGCGCTACTGTTACTTGACGACCATCTGCACCATTGCGTCGCCAAAGCCGCGGCGGAGGGCGGTACCGTCGCCGACGAAAAGCTGGCGGAAGTCAGCGCCGCCATCGCACGCCTTGCCAAATAATCGGAACAGATCCGCCATAAAAAAACTGCCGACGGGAGACACATGCACCCGTCGGCAGTTTGAAAAAATACGATTACAGGTCGAGGAAGTGGTCGAGGCCGACGGTCAGACCCGGGTAGGTTCCGGTGGAGACCTTGCGCACGGCCAGCAGCACGCCCGGCATGAAGGAGATGCGGTCGAAGCTGTCGGCGCGGATGGTCAGCTGTTCGCCGGAGTTGCCGAACAGCACCTCCTCATGGGCGTTGAGGCCACGCAGACGCACGGCGTGCACGTGGATGCCGTCCACCACCTGGCCGCGGGAGCCGCCATCGGTTTCGGTGGCGTCCGGAACCGGACCCAAGCCGGCCGCCTTGCGCGCTTCGGCGACGCCCTGCGCAGTGTGGAAAGCGGTGCCGGACGGAGCGTCCACCTTGGTCGGGTGGTGCAGTTCGATGACTTCCGCGGATTCGAAATACGGCGCCGCGACCTTTGCGAAATGGTCGGCGAGCACCGCGGAAATGGCGAAGTTCGGCGCGATGAACACGCTCTGGCTCTCACGCAGGGCCGCGGCGAGCGCGGCGCGCACCTGGTCGAGCTTCTCTTCGGTCCAGCCGGTGGTGCCCACCACCACGTCGACGCCCTGCTTGACGAGCGCGAGCACATTGCCCAGCGACACGCTCGGCACGGTGAATTCCACCACGACGTCGGTGTTTTCGGGGGTGATGGCGGTCAGGTCGTCACCTGCGTCGAGCGCGAGCGCGAGTTCGGTGTCGGCGGCGGCATTGACGGCGTCGACCACGTGCGAACCCATGCGGCCTTTGGCACCGACTACGGAAACCTTGATCATTGCAGCTCCTTGCTGTTTTCGCGGACGCGCATGTTGCGCATGTCGTACGTTTGCCGTGCGCATGTGTTCGAAATCGCGTGTCCGCGTCCATAACGTGTTCCACTTATGAATCTAAAGAGACGCTTCGACGCGGAGGCAGGCGGCTATGACGCTTGACGATCGAACGTCGGTCAGCCGCGGCGGCGCACCAGCAGCCAGCCGATCAGCGCGAACGGAATCGAACAGCCCACGAACACGGCGGGCAGGCTCAATCCCGCGCTTGGATTGAAATGGTCGAGCACGATGCCGGTGATCATGGAGCCGAACGACGCGCCCATCGTGCCGGCGGTGCTCACCCAGGACAGGCCTTCGGTGAGCGATTCCTCGGGCACGGTCTCCTTGACGACGAGGTTGCCGGAGGCGAACACCGGCGAAATGGTCAGGCCGGTAAGGATCTCCACCAGTCCCATCACGATCAGGTTGCCCTGGCACAGGTGGATCACCACGAAGCCGACGGTCATCAACGCGAGGAACATGATCATGTGACGCCAGCGGGAGCCTTTGAGCTCGCGCGAGCCGAAGACCAGCGCGCCCATGCAGGATCCGACGGCCAGCATGGCGAGCTGCACGCCGAGCACGGAGTCGAGGTGCAGCGATTTCATGACGGCGGTCATGGATGTATCGAACGCGGTGAACGCCATGTTGAACACGATGAACACGGCGAGGAGCGGCAGCACACCCGCATAGGTGAGCACGTTGCGTTTCCTGCGGTCGCGATCGCCCGTCTTGAGCCGATCCAAATCGAAACGGTCCGCGGAAACCGCGGCACCAGCGGCACCGCCGGCCGCCAATCGCACGTCAGCATCGTCCGTACCGGCCGCGACGACCGTGATTTCGCGCAATACCGGCGGTTGAGTGTCACGCAATGCGAAGAACACGGCACCGCCGAACGCGCAGGCGAGGGTCGGCACGAACAGCTGTGATACGGGATGCACGGACGCGGCCAGGAAAGCCGCCAGAATCGGCCCGAAGATGAACACGATCTCGTCGATGGCGGATTCGAGCGCATACGCGGTGTTGAGCAGGTCCTCCTTGTCGGCGCGGTCGAGCACGTACGCCCAACGGGTGCGTACGAGCGCGCCGAACGAGAACTGCGTCATGCCCATGACCACGGCAAGCACGAACAGCAGCGGAATCGGCACGCGCATCAGTGCGGCGAACGCGAAGCCCAGCATGACGATGACCTGCACCGTCAGGATCACCGGACCGACCTTGCGCTGGCCGAACCGGTCGAACAGGCGCGCGTACAGCGGCGTGACCGCGGCGGTGGCGAGCACGTACGCGGCGCTCATCACGCCGGCGATCGTCCAATTGTCGTACATGTGGTTGAGCGCGAGCACGATACCGAGGCCCATCATGGACATCGGCAGTCGCGCGATGGCTCCGGACACGCAGAACGCCTTCGTGCCGGGAATGCGGAAAAGCTGCGCGTATGGCGATTGCGTTTTCTGCGATTCGTGCGGTTCGTGCGATTGCGATTGCGGTTTCGCGCCCGTCACGCCGTCACCTTTCCCCGGTAGATGAACATGTCGTCGAACAGTGGCGGCACTTCGCCGTCGGCACTGCCGCCGAGCCGGGCGACCGTCTCGCTTGCCGTGCGGTGCGCGATGCAGTCCAACCCCTTGTGGTCGTAGAAGCTCACGTCGCAGTCGGAATCGGTGTGCAGGTAGAACGCGGGCACGTCCCATGCGGCGAAATGCTCCTGCATGCGTCTCCAAAGCCGCCCGCCCACACCGTGGCCGCGCACGTCGGGGTTGACGATGAACAGTTCCAGCTCGCCCATGGTGGTTTCGTTGGCGCGCCCTTCGCGTTCCAGATCGAGTTCCACCGAGAAGCCGGATTTCAGCGCCGCCATATGCTTGGCGGCCTCCGGATCGGCGTCGATGCGGCGTTCCAAGGCCTTCATTTCCTCGCCGACTTCGATTTCGTCGAGCTGCGGCGCCTCGCCGGCGACGCGGATGAACGTGACGCCCGCGAGTGTGCCGTCGGCGGCGAACGCGCCGTTGGCGAACGTGGTCGGCAGCAGGTAGTGCAGCACGAAATATCGGGAGATCAGCCGCGACATGTCCGCGCCGACCTTGTCCACATCCTGCGGCCAGGTACGGTCGAACAGGTCGACCACCGCGTCCAGATCGCCCCAGCCGATGGGACGGAAGACGATTGCCGATGCGTTGTTTGTTCCGGCACCCATGCCGGCGTTCGGGATTGCGGTTGCGCTGTTCGCAGCCATATCAAACACTCCTTAACTGTCGTTGCGTCCGGCATGTGCGCCCGCCCACACATGCTGCACGAGGGTAGCGGCGTTCCTCCACAACGCTGCCTGCATAGCGGTTTCTCCCGCAGGCAGGCCGGAAAGCGCCGCTCCCCCGCTTTCTTCGGTCAAGGAGCCATTGCGCACCGGCACTAGTCGTTGTCGGATTGCTGCGGAATTCCGTAGCTCAACTCGGCAAGGATCTCTTCTTCTGTTTTGTCGAGGGCGTCAAGCTCCCGATCGGCCTCGTGAGGCTCACTCACATAGTAGAGACAGGCGTCGATTGCATCCAACGGCACCCCTTCCATCGCCGCGAGCAGCAGGCGGTACAGGTCGAGCTGTGCGAGCTTCTCCTTGATTTCGTCCGGTTTGCGTGGTTTTACGCCGGTTTTCCAATCGACCACGGTGTAGCGTTTCATCTCGTCCGTTTCGTCGAGACCGCCGAAGAACACCGCGTCGAGTTTGCCGTTGACGATGGTGCCGAGCTGGGACATGTCGACGACGAGCTGGCGTTCCGCCCATGCTGGACGTCGTTTTGCCCACGGCGAAGCGACGAGACGACGCTGCCAAGCGGCCAGTTTCCGTTCGTCTCGCAATTGGGCGTCCTGCGATGGTGCGTCCTGCGATTGCACGCCGCCGTTGTCCGCGTCGACTTGCGTATCGCCTATCAATGCGATCAGTTCCGCACGCGACTGCGCGGCCATGCCGGCAGCACCTTCCGTACCGCCGATGCCGTCGACGTCCGCATCCGCCATGATGAAACGCTCAGCCCATGCGTGGAACCGCGTGCCGAGCTGTGCCGCCGGCGAGGCGACGTGCGGAATCGGACGGACCAGACCACGCCAGTAGGCGCGGGAGTCACGCTCGCCCATGGAGCCGGCGCGCGCTTGCAGCGAGGTGACGTTTTGGCGGCCGGCAGCAAGGATACGTTCGCCTTTGGCACGCACGGCCTCGTCGAAGGCGTCCTGCGATTCGCCTGCGTCAGCCGCGTCCGGTTCCGGCATGAGATGTTCGTCGGCGACGAGCAGTTTGGCGAGACGCAGCAGTGAGTTTCCGGTTTCCGGCGATGGCGTGGCGGATTCATCGGCAACGTCGCCCTGCGTTCCCGTGGATTCAGCGATATTCGGTTCGTCGGATTCGACGGCACGTACCTGTTCGGCCGCGGCACGCAGCTTGTCGGCGACATCGGCGCTCAGATCGCACGGCCAAGGCAAAGTATGGTCGTCCGAGACCGGTTCGAGCGGCGTGTTCCACGCATCGCCCACCACGGCATTCTCGAAATCGCGGGCGTGTTCGCCTACGAAATAGCCGTCGGGCAGGTCAAGTCCCAGCGTGTGCGGGGAGCCGTCCACATCGTCGGACAGGTTGTCCGGTTCGCGTACCGCGGTGACGATTCCGTTCATCGAATCGCGCGTCTCCAGCCAGAAATTCGACGGCGCGGCGCTTTTCTTTCCCTCCGCCAGGCGGGAGTCGCGGCTCGTCTCGTTGCATCCGCTGTATACGAGCAGCGCCTCGTAGCGGGCGCGCGTCAACGCCACGTAGGCGAGACGGCGTTCGTCGGCGTGCAGTCGGCGGCCGTATTCCTCCTGTTGCGTCAGGTACAGGCTTGCCGGATCCATTCCTTCCATATCGTCGACGGCCATGGTTCGCAAGGTGCCGAACACCTCGTCGTCGATCACTTCCGCATCGTCCAATCCGTCGAGCGATTCCACGGGATTGCCCCCGATGGGCGCGTCGTGCGGGAATCGTGGCAGGATATCCGCGTCGGCGCGCACCGGAACCGGCACCGCGGACGGGTCTTCCAGCCAAGTGTGGGCTTTTTCGAAGTATTCCGGCGGCTCCCATACGCCGTCGCGCCGACCGCCCGGATGGTCTTCGTCCGTTTTGACGCTCAGGCGGTCGCCTTGACTGGACGGGAAGGTGCCGTCGCGCATGCCGACCACGGCCACGGCGTCCCATTCCAGGCCTTTCGACTGGTGCACGGTCATGAGCACCACATCGACGGGGGTATCTGGTGCGGTGGCGTTGTCGTCGGACGCGTCACGCAGCGAATCCACCCACGAGATGAACGCGCGCAGGCTTGGCGTGCCCTGCGCGGCGATTTCCTGCAAGTAGGTGTCCACCAGAGACAACATCGCGTCGAGTGACGAAGCGGCATGCGATGTGACACGATTGCCGGCATCCGGATGCCGCATCCGTTCGGCGAGCAGCAGGTCGATGTCCAGTCCGAGCGCGGTGATGGCCGTGCGTACCACTTCCGGCAACGGATGGCCGGCCGTGCGCTGCACCTGTTGGATGACGCGACCGGCGTGGATGACGCTCGCGGCTCCCGTACGGCTCAATACGCCGTCGACGAGGTGCCGCAGATCGCCGCGCAGCAGCACGTCGATCAGGAAGACGGCGTTGGGCACTTGGTCGCGGTAGGCGCGCACGGTGGCGCGGATGTCGGCGTCGGACGGATTCGCATCCGCCTCCACGATGCCGGCCGACACGAGCGCGCGGTAGCGTTGCGCGGTGTTGAGCCGTTCGGCGATGCCGGCGAGCGCCTGCAGATCGTCGGCGGACAGACCGAATCGTGGCGTGGCGAGCAGCCGCATGAGCGCGGCGCTGTCGGTGTGGTCGCATACGACGTGCAGCAGGGCGAGGATGTCTTTGATTTCGGGACGTTCCAGGAGTGCGGCCTGGCCGACGACGAGTGTGGTGAGGCCGGCTTGTTCCAGTGCGTCCTCGTAGGCTGGCATCTGCGTTTTGGAGCGGAACAGGAGCGCCACGTGCGGACGGTTGTCTTTGGCTCCGTCGGCGAGCTCGTTTTCGGTTGGCGTGTGCAGTGCGATCGCTTGTTTGGCGAAGCGTACGATGGCGTCGATTTCCTGGCCGAATGTGGCGTAGCCGAGCACGCCGAGCGTACCTTCGGGGGCATTGTCGATATTGGCGAGCGGGGGCACGTCCACTTCGCGCATAAGCGAACTGCCGCGACGTCTGGCGGGCAGGCGCAATGGTTTCGTCAGATTGTTGGCCGCTTCGAGCACCATGCGCGAGTTACGTCGGGTGACGGTCAGCGTGTAGGGCTTGTCGGTGGCGTCGTGGCCGAAGTCGTGTTGCAGCATGCGGAATGCGCCGGGGCTGGCTCCTCGCCATGCGTAGATCGATTGGAAGGGGTCGCCGACGGCGTTCACCGCGCTGCGATGGGTGGAATCGGCGTGGAACAGTGCGGTCAGGAGGGCCGCCTGCGTGGTGGAGGTGTCTTGGTATTCGTCGAGCAGCACGTGCGTGTAGCGTTTGCGGTAGGTGGCTCCGATGGAGGGGAATCGGGTGACGAGTTGGAATGCGGCGATGGTGAAGTCGCTGAATTCGGCCATGTTGAGGGCGCGTTTTTCGGCGTGGTAGTCGGCCACGAGGTCGAGTAGCAGGTCGCGTTTGCGGGCCGTGCCGGCCAATTGCGCGGTCTTGTAGACGCAGAGTTGGTGGCATTGGGCGCGGTATTCGCGCATGCGGGTTTCGAAGGCGGTGTCGGATTCCTTTTTCTTCTGTTTCGGAGCCTTGCCCACTTTCGGCTCGTCATCGGGAACGTCCTCGTCTTCAAGCGCTTTGGCCACTTGCGCCACGAACGCCTTATCCCATGCGCGCACGCGTTCCACGGCTTCGTCGAAGCTGGTGCAGTCGCTGCCGATCATGGCTCCTGCGATGGCGTTGGATAGGGTGAACACGTTGCCGGCGATGGTGGAGAATTTGCCGAGTTCGTCGCCGCCTTGGTCGAAGGCCATGAGCTGGTCCATGTGCTTGTCGAGCACGGTGTGGATGAGCTGCAGCGCTCCGGCTTCGCTCAATGGCTGCGTGTTTTGGTCGAAGCCGACGAGCAGGCCGTATTGGCGCACGATGGTTTGGAAGAACGCGTCATAGGTGGAGACTTCCGGTTTGAGGAAGGCGACGCGTGTACCGCGTCCGGCTTGGTTGCGTGTCACGGCAGCGGAGACGCGCGAAAGCAGTTCGGAGGCGGCTTTGCGTGTGAAGGTCAGGCCCAGAATCTTCTCGGGACTGATGCCCTGGTCGATGAGGGTGATGATGCGGCGGGTCATGGTGTAGGTTTTGCCGGAGCCGGCGCCCGCCACCACGACCACGTCCTCGTATGAGGGGGCTTGGATGACGGCGGCCTGTTCCGGACTGTCGGTGAATTTCGGCGTGGCGGCCGGCACAGTGCCCATCGCATCGCCCTTTGCTGTGGCCCCGTTCGTTGACATGCTTCCGTTCATACCGTTACTCCCGTTCATGCCACGGTCCTTTCGAATACGGTGTTCTGCTCGCCTTGGCAGGCCGGGCAGACCCCACTGCCGTACGTTCTGCAGTATCCGACGTGTTCCACGGTCGGACGCGCGGTGATGCGGGTGGCCCGGCTCGCCGCGGCCGCATAGAAGACGCGGGCGATCATGGTCAGCGACCATACCGTCATCTTCGACCGCGATTCCAGAAGTTGCTTCCAATGTTCTTCGCTGACCTGCGCCGGCCGTTCGACGTCGTCGAGGCCGCTGGTGAAGACGCTGGCCATTTTGGGCACGTATTTGCGGGGTATGAAATCGCCCGCGTTGATGCTTCCGCCGGCGAACAGCGCCTGCTGGTGGTACGCTTCGTCGCCTTGCCCTTTGCGTGGCGCGGGTGCCGCGTATTCCATGACGTGGAACAGGGCGCTTTGGGTGATGTCCGGCATGGTTGCGATCGCCTGCGCGCCGCGTTTTCCGTCGTGTTCCGGGAATGCGAGGCCCAGCTGGTAGCAGACGAGCTGCAGGTCGCTGAACAGGGAGCGTCCATTCGGCACTTTGCCGGTTTTGTAGTCAATCAGCCGTACCTGTTCGCGGCCGTCTGCGGTACGGCGGTGTTCAAGACGGTCGATTCTGCCCGACAGGCGTACGGTGAGCCGGTCGCTCATGCCGGTTTCCGGCCAGCCGCCGACGAGCGCGCCCATGATGGCGATGAGTTCGTCGCGGGAGATCGGAGCGTTGCCGTCGATGGCGTTGTAGGCGTCGAGGATGTCGTCGAAGTCGAATTGCGCGGCGAACTGCCGTTCCGCTTCGGCATGGTCCAATGTTCCCACGGTGATGGTTTCGGTGTTGTTCGACGGGTATCCCGTACGGTTCGACTTGACGAAATATGTGGCGATGTTGCGCAATGCGACCGATGCTTTCGCGTCCTTGCCGAGCGCCTTGTACCGTTCCTCGGGGTCGTCGATGGCGTTGAGGTCGCCACGTAGGGTCTTGTATCGGCTGATCATCCATTGGGTGATTTCGTCGATGTTGTCCTCGTCGCTTACCGCGGTGTGGTTTTGGGGCAGGTCGAGGCCGGCTTCGGTGGCCTGTTGCGCGACGGCGTGGATGAGCGAGCCGAAGCTGGTGGCCGCGCTGCCCATGCGTGGGCCGGCGAAACGGTTCTCCAGCATCCAGCACACCGGGCACGCCCACAAACTGTCCACGGCGGATGGAGAAAGGGTGACCACGTCGGATTGGCCGTCCGTTTTTTCGATGGATTCCGGTTGTTCGATAAGCTTCGCCTTGTCGGCATGCTCCGTTTTCCCGTCAGATTCCATCTTGCCGTCGATTTCCGTCATATCGTCGGCTCCCGCATGTTCCGTAAGGAACGCCCAATTGTCGGGATTCGCGGCGGCGATGCCATGCGATGCCAACAACGCCAAGGCTTGCGCGGCATCGCGCGCTTGGGGGGAATCGGTCGGCGCATGGGCCAGCACGCTTCGCGAGGCGGCGACCAGGCCACGTGGGTCGGCCTCCAGTCCCGCGTATTCGCCGGCCTCGCCGACCGCCGTGTACACGCGTGTTTCCGCATCGGCATCCCGGTCGCGGTCGAACCATTCCGGCAGGTAGCCGTAGAGGAAGTCGGACGGCACATGGTCTTCGTTGAGGACCGCGCTTACCGTCACGCGCTCATCGGCGCGGGTGAGCGCCACAAGGAGGCTTTTCTGTTCGGAGGCGAGCACCGCGGCGAGCTGCGCGTTTTCGCGGCCTGCGGAAGTGACGATGTCGTCGGACAGTCGTCCATGCAGCATGATGTCGGCGAGTTCCTCCCCGCCGAACAGGGTGTTGCGCGGCGCGAGGTTCGGCCATTGGCCTTGTTGGAACGCAGGCATGAACACGAGTTTCCAATGTTTTCCGGCAGCTCCGGCGGGCGTGGTGAGCGTCACGGCCTGATCGATCGGCGCGGTGTGCGCCAGGGAGTCGGCTTCGATGGCGAGCGCGCGGACCTGTTCGATGAACGCGTCGATGGTGTGCGCTGCCGTCACGCCGTTCGATTCGCCGCCGGACGCGTAGCTGAACAGGCGCATCGCGGTGTCGAGCCGGTCGTTGGCCGCGCGGCCTTCGGCGTTGTTGCGCAACGCCGTTTTCTGCCAGATTTCGGCTTTGCCGAACGCCTGCCATGCACAGTCGAGCATGTATTGCGGTTCGTGGGATGTCAGGCGTGCCTCCGACCGCAGGGTATCGTCAAGCGTTTTCCACAGGCGTGCGAAGGCTTGCGCTTGGGGGTCTTTGCGGCCCAGTACGGAGGCGATCGCGTCGAGCACGCGGTCGGTGTCGCCTTCCAATAGCAGGATGTACAGCGCGTTCATGCCGAAGGATGGTTCGTCCGCGTCCTCAGCGGCACGCTCTCCCGTCATCAGCCGGTCGTCGGTGTCGATTGCCGGCAGGCCCATGTCGGCAGCGTTTTCCGCGTCCGACGCCGATGCCGCCACGCGTGCGGTGTGGAAGGTTTCGACGTAATCGTTCCAATCGTCGATCAGCTGTGGCAGCAGCGCGCGTCCGGACGTGTCGGACGTGGTCGGATCGGCTGTATCGTCATGCAAAACCGTGGCCAGCGAGCCGAGCGCGTTCATCGCCGATTCGACCACGCACAGCCGAGCCGGACGTTCGCCGGGGGTGGTGATCAGCGGCGAGTTCATAATCGATGCGACGCGTGAGCGCACGTATGCGCCGGCCGTGTCGAGGTTCATGGACGAGGTGGCGATGCCTTGCCGTTTCAGTTCGGCCAGTTCGATCATGGAGAACAGGCCCTGCACGAACGGTTCGTCCTTGAGGGGGCGGGTCACGCTCGAATAGCGTACGGGCACGCCGTCGGCGCGTAGCCGTTCACCGAACGTGCGCACGGTGGCGTTGTCGTGGGCGATCACGGCCATGTCGTTCCAGTCGCGGCCGTGTTCGAGATGTTCGGTTTTGATTTTCCACACCACGTCGTCGAGTTCTTCGACGGTGGAACGGTACATCGCGGCTTCAAGACTGCCGTCGCGCGTCTCCGGTATGGCGATGGCCGGCATTTTGCCGGGGCGGTTCGCCAGCGCGTCGTCGGTCGATTCCGTGCTGGCGATGGTCAGGCTCACGCGGCTCGCCACCGCGGCCAGGTCCGTACCTTCGGCCATATGGGACGGTTCCAGCCGTACCAGTCGCGCGCCCAATCGCGATTGCGCCATGTTGAACAGATATTCAGGGTACGATCCGCGGAACGTCTGCACCGCCTCGTCGGGGTTGCCGACGAGCAACAGACGCACGCCACGGTTGCGCAATGCGGTGAGAAAGTCGAAGCCGGCGAGTGTGGCGTCCTGGAAATCGTCGACGATGACGAGTTTCGGCAGGTCGGACGTTTCGGCTTCGTTCACGGCGGCCGCGGCGTCGATCATGAGCTGCGAGGCGTCGAGACGGTATTGGTCCGGATATGCCTCGTTGATGGCCTGGTTGTATTCGGCGCGCAGCGCGAAGGCGAGCCGCCATTGCACGCGCAGTCGTTCGCGTCGTTCGTCAAGCGTGCCGTGTTCGTCGGCAGCGCGGGAAATCAGCGCGTCTTCGAGTTCCGGTTTCGCGCCGATCTCGTTCATGCGGGCAAGCATGTCGCGCAGCTGGTTGGCGAAGGCGTCGGTGGCGTCGTCCACCACCATGCCCGACCAGTCGGCGACCACGAAGTAGGTGCGCAATAGCGCGCAGGTGGAGCATTCGTCGCCGTGCTCGGCATGTTCGGCATGCTTGGCGAGCACACGGCGGATGACCACGTCCTGTTCGGCCCCGTTGAGCAGTTTCGGCAGGGGTTGTCCGGCATGCGATCGCACGGCGGTCATGATGCGGAACGCGACGGCTGGCAGGGTGGTGACGGGGCGCGCCTGCGAAATCGCGGACAGTTCGCGGATCACGGTGTCGCCGAGCCGGTCGGCCACCTGTCTGCCGGAGACCGTCATCACGGCGTACGCGTCGCCATGCCGCTTCATCGCGGCGACCAGCATGTCCAGCGCGAACCGGGTCTTGCCGCTGCGGGGTGCCCCCGCAACCAATGTCGCGTCATCGAGATCGTCCACATCCATCATGTCTCCCCAGCTTAGCCGAACGGTCCGGCCACGAATCGCATATCATCGTCCGAAGCCGTCCTGAAAACGTCATCGTGGACACCGCCATCTTTATATATGGACATCGATACCCTCTACAAAGTTTTTCGGACACCGCCACCAATAAGATTGACTAGCGGCGCAGCCCGGGAAGGTTCAACAGCGAACAGACGGCCTGCCCATGACGACGAGTACGGTCGAAGCATAGACGCAACGCACGGAACCGGGCAGGAACTACAGGAAAGAGGAAGCATGGAAGCCTCAAGGAGCATTCCCCCTCAGATTCCCGGCTACACACTGATCAAACGGCTGGGCTCCGGTTCCGAAGCCGACGTGTACCTGTACCAGCAGCTTTCCCCGGCCCGTCAGGTGGCCATCAAAATCAGCAAGAACACGCTCGACCCACGTGCCGCGGTCCGCTTCCGTTCCGAAGCGAATTTCATGGGGCAGATCTCCACACACCCCTACATTCTTTCCGTCTATGAGAACGGCGTGACCGTCAACGGGCGCGGCTACACCGTGTTCGAATACGCTCCGGGCGGCAATTACAAGACGTTCCTCGAGCATGGCCGTCTCACCGCCGACCAGATGCTCACCGTCGGTATCGATCTGGCGAGCGCGCTGTTCACCGCGCATCGCAAAGGCATCATCCATCGAGACATCAAGCCCAGCAATATTCTCATCAACGCGCACAATATGCCCATGCTCGCCGATTTCGGCATCGCCGGGACCGTCTATGGGCGTCCGGGTGTCGGCTTCACCATCGCGTGGGCCGCGCCGGAGGTGCTTGCCCAAGGCGGTGGCGGCAATGAATCGTCCGATATCTATTCGCTTGGCGCCACGCTGTTCGCCATGCTGATCGGCCAATCGCCGTACGAGTATTTCTACGCCGATGTGCTGGGCGATTCCCAACGGCAGGTGCGGGCCGAACGGCTCAAGTCCGTCATTCTCAACAATCCGCTGCCCAAGCTCAACCGTCCCGACGTGCCGGCCGAAGTGGAACGGGTGTTGCGTAAGGCCTTGAGCCGTACGCCCGAGGATCGTTACTATTCCGCGTTGGAGTTCGCGCGCGACATGCAGCGCGTGCAACAGGCCTTGTATGGCCGTGCCGTGCAGACCACCGTCGAGGGTGTGCCGGATTATCCGCAGAACATGTACGCGCAGACTTCCGCATTCGACCAGTCCGCCCCGGTTGCGAAACAGCATGCCCGGTGGGCGAAGCCGTTGGCCGTCACGGTTGCTGCGGCGGCCGCCGTGGTCGTGATGGCGTTGGCGTTCGTCACCGTCGTCATGCCGAATATGGATGCGGCTTCCGACAACAGCAAGGTGCAGGTGCAGAACCATGGCGCCCAGAACCATGCCGAGGACGATCCCGATTCGGCGATCACGTCGGGCAGTGTGCCGAGCGTGCAGGATCTTACGGGCGAATACACCGCCGACGGCAAAGTGCGGTTCACGTGGGTCAATCCTTCTCCGAAGGATGGCGATTCGTACGCGTGGTCGCTGGTCGGCGATTCGGGAACCGACCCGAACGCGCAGGGCACCACCACGGAGTCGACGCGTATCGAAATCGATCCGGCCGACGGCGCGCAGACGTGCGTGCAGGTGAGTCTGGTTCGCGCGGACCGGCAGATGTCCGAGAATCCCATGATCGCGTGCGCGGCCAAGCCGTGAGTTTGCGGCCGGATGCGGGTGACATGAACCGATACGAACCAATACAGCCCGGCATGCATGCGGGCAAACAGGTAGGCGCATGCGGTCGGATGCGCGGTCAAGCAAAGTTTGGGCACAATCAGGGAAGAGCCAGTCGATGAGCAAGCATAGGAACGCCGAGAACCAGTCGGCGCAATCGTACGAACGGCAGTTGCGATTCGGGTCGATGCTGCGCAAGCTGCTGCCTTCCGGCAGTCGCCGGTGGATCACGCCGATCGTCATGCTGCTGCTGTTGCTGGGCATCGTCGCCGGGGCCGTCATCGTCAGTTCGGTGACGCAACGTCACGTGCAGCTCGACGATGGCACCGTGTGGGTCACTTCGCTCAAGGACCGCAAGGCCGCCCGTTTCAACGTGCGCAACCGGGACGCCGATGCGGGCGTCGCCTCCACTGCGGCCCGGTTCGACGTGGCCCAGCATGATGGCTCCACCGTGATCTCCGAAGGTACGAAGGCCAGCAACATCGAGGCCTCCACCGTCAGCGAAAGCGGCAACACCACCATCAAATCGGATATGCGGACCGTCGTCGGAGGCAACACCGCGGCGTTCATCAACGTCAAGACGGGCAATGTGTGGGTCGGGTCCGCCGATGATGTGAAATCCATGAATCCGACCACCGATTCGCCGAAGATGAAGCTGGGGTCGGGTGGCCGTATCGCGGTGACGCATGACGGTGTCGTCTACGGCTATCGCGCGTCCGACGGCGCGGTGCTCAGTGTCGACGGACCTCAGGGAACGCCCGGCAAGGATGCGACGATCAAGGGCGCCACGAATGTCGAATCGTTCACCGTGGTCGGCAAGACGCCGGTCGTAGCCGGTGCCGGCAAGGTGTTCTGGCCGAAGGGCAGCGCGGATATCGGCCTGCAGGGTCAGGCGACGTTGCAGGCGCCGTCCACGGATGGCAGGCAGACTGGCTGGGTGGCGGTTTCCACGCCGCGGGGCATCGCCATGGTCGATTTGGGTAGTAAAAAGGTCACGCAGCTGCCGAATGCCGGCAAGGGCGATGCCGCGCAGCCGGTGTCCACCAATGGCTGCGTGTTCGCCGCGTGGGCGCAGAAGGCCAACAATTACATCAGGGTGTGCGCGGCGAACGACAAGGACGCACAGTTTTCCTCGTTGGAAGATGTCAATCCCACCTCGCAGCTCGTGTTCCGCACCAACCATCGTCTGGTGGTGCTCAACGACGTGGTCAACGGCAATGTGTGGAATCCGCAGGAGTCCACCAAGGTCATCAAAATCCAGTGGAACAAGGTGGAGACCAAGCAGTCGAAGCAACAGCAGCAGAACAACGACAGCGCCAACAACCAGCACAATTTCAGCAAGAACTGTTCGGCGCAGTCGGGGCAGATCAAGGCCGTGGACGATTCGTTCGGCGCGCGCGTGGGATCGCAGCAGATTCTCGACGTGTTGCGCAACGACGAGCAGACCGACTGTTCCGTGCTGCGCATCACGTCGGTGAGCGCTCCGGATGGCGCGAACATCACCGTCTCCCCCGTCTATGACGGCCGGTATCTGCAGCTCGACGCCTCCGGTGCCGCCGCGGGCAACGTGTCCTTCAGCTATGAGATTTCCGACGGGCGCGGGCAGACGTCCAGCGCCACCGTGTCGCTCACGCTGGCCGGCGGCGACGACCATGCGCCGCTGCAGAGCGACACTCCGCCGGAAATCGACGTGGAGCAGGGTGCTTCGTACACCGCGAACGCGTTGGGCAGCTTCTCCGACCCCGACGGCGATCCGCTGACCTTGGTGTCGGCATCGCCGCAGAACACCGATCAGGTGACGGTGTCCACGCGAGCCGACGGACAATTGGTCTTCAACGCCGGTTCGATGTCGTCCGGCAGGGCGGGCATCGAGGTCACGGTGTCCGACGGCCAGCAGACCGGCACCGGCATGATCTACTTCTCCGTGAAGCCGGCGAACACGCTGGGCGCGGTCATCGACCCCGTGGTCAAACAGACCACGCCCGACACCCGCACCACCATCGCGCTCAAGCCGTACGTGCACGGCACGTCCGTCGAACCGGCCGAATTGACCGCGGTGGAGACGCCGTCCGGCGCGGACACCACCATGAACGCCACCGACATGTCGATCACGTTCACCGCCTCCAATCCCGGCACCTACTATGTGCCGTACACCATCACGCAGGGTTCCATTCCGTCGACCGGTCTGGCTCGTGTGGAGGTGCAGGCGGTGGCCGGAGACGCCGCCAAGCCGATCGCGGCGAACGATGTGGCGCTGCTCGGCGCGGACAATACCGCGATCGTGGAGCCGCTTGCCAACGACGTCGACCCGATGGGCGGCGTGCTGTCGGTGACCAGCGTCACCGCGGACGCGCAAAGCGGCATCAAAACCGGTGTGGTGAGCAACAAGCGCGTCTATATCACCGCGCGTCAGGTGCCTACCGAGCCGGTGCGGATCTCCTACACCGTGGCCAACGCGGCCGGATCGTCGACCGGCGTCATCGTCCTGCAGCCGCCGGCGCTGACCACGTCGAATTCCGTGCCGAAGGCCGAGAACATCACCACACAGGTGCGCACCGAAGGCATCGTGTCCGTGGACGTGCTCGACCATGTCACGTATTCCGACGGCACCACGGTGAGCCTGCAGAACGATTTGCAGTATGACAAGAACACGTTCAAGGGTCTGGTGTTCGTGTCCGGCGACACCGTGCGCTATCAGGCCACCAGACAAACCGGCTCCTTCCCCGTCACCTACACGGTGAAGGACAATCTCGGCAACGCGGCCTCGGCCACCATCACCATCAACGTGCATCAGAAGGACGCGTCCAACAAGGCGGCTCCGACACCGTCCGACGTCGAGGCGCAGGTGGCGGCCGGTCAGAAGGTGCAGATTCCGATCACGCTCACCGGCATCGACGCTGACGGCGATGACGTGCAGCTGCTCGGCTTGGGCAACAAAGCGCCGAAACTGGGCCGTATCAGCGAGGTGGGCGCCACGTATCTGGTGTATGAGGCGTATGCCGATTCGTCCGGAACGGACACGTTCTCCTACGCCGTGGAGGATTGGACCGGTCAGAGGGCCACCGCGCAGGTGCGTGTGGGCGTGTTCAAATCCGGAGCCGATTCGGGTGTGTACGCGCGCGACGACGAGATCACGCTGCGTCCGAACACCGCGGCCACCGTGCCGGTGGCGCAGAACGACATTTCCGGGGACAATACTGATCTGACCGTGGCCAAGGACGTGGAATCGCAAGGCATCGGCGGCATTCAGGTCGTTGACAACATGCTGTCGTTCACCACGCCGAAGCAGGCGGGCACGTATTACGTGGTCTACACCGTCAAGGACAAGGCCGGCCTGTCCGATTCGGCGACGTTGACGGTGAATGTCGACGAGAACGCCGCCATCGACCCGCCGACCGCGTACGATTACCGTGTTCCGGCCGCCGCCACGATCGACAAGAAATCCGTGGACGTGGACGTTTCGCAGTGGATCGCCAATCCGTCCGGCACCGCCGACGAGCTTCAGGTGGGCGTGGATCCTTCCGCGACCGACCATGCGCATGTCAAGGGCGGCAAGGATTCCACCATCATCACCGTTGATCTGACCGACGAGGCGCGCGCGGTGCCGTACACCGTCACGAACACGACGTACGGCATCACGTCCACCGCGTTCATCCAAGTGCCCGCATATGGCGTGTTTCCGCCGGTTCTACGTCCGAAGGCGCCGGCGTTGAAGGTCAATGCGCGTGAGACCATCACCATCAACATCGCCGACTACGTGCGTGTGGGCGCGGGCAAGACCGCGTATGTGGACGGCGCCGATTCGGTGAGCGCCACGAAGGCCGCGGACGGCGACCTGTACGTCAACGACCAGACGTTGAGGTTCACCGCGCCGAAGGATTACGCGGGTCCCGCGTCCATCACCTTCACCGCGGTGGACGGCAAGCGAGACAAGAACGACAAGGTGAAGATCGTCAATTCGGCGGTGCTCACGCTTCCGATCACGGTGATCGGACGTGAGGTTCCGCCGCCGACGTTCTCATCCTCCACCGTCGATGTGGTGGCCGGCGAGAAGGCCACTACCATCGATCTGACGGCGCTGACCCATTCGGCGTCGGGCCTGTACGAGGATGAGAAGCAGTACTCGTATTCCGGCGGCGTGAATTCCGGCAGTGTGGATGCCAGAGTGTCTCCCTCCGGCACGTTGACCGTGTCCGCGGACAAGACGGCCACGCCGGACACCACAGTGAGCGTGCCCGTCTCGATCAAATATGCGAAGGGTACGGTGAGCGCCGGTATGACCGTGCGCGTCACCGCGTCCAACAGGCCGCTCGCCCGTGTCACCGAGAAGACCGTGAAAATCAAGGCCGGTTCCAGCGAGCAGGTGAATCTGCTGTCCGACGCGTACAATCCGTTCCCCGACACTCCGCTGACGGTGACCGGATGCACGTCCGATGGCGCGTCGAAGCTGACGGTGGATTGCCCGTCCAACGGCGTGGTGTCCATCAGGGCGGCTTCCGACATCGGCGCGAACACCAACAAGGTGGTCGTCACCGTGCGCGACGCCACCAAAACAAAGGAACGTGAGGTGACCGGCACCATCAGCGTTTCGGTGATGGACAAGCCTGATGCGCCGCTGCTTTCCGCGGTGTCCGGCGACCCGCAGGATGGCGCCGTGAATCTGAGCTGGACGGCCGGTTCGGCCAACGGCAGCCCGATCACCGAATACAAGGTGATGTGGGGCGGAGACGCGTCCGGCGAGCGCTCGTGCGGGCAGAAAACCTCCTGTCTCATCGACGGGTTGAAGAACGGCAAGACCTACTCGTTCAAGGTGCAGGCCAGGAACGAGGTCGGCTGGTCCAAGGATTCCAACGCCGTCGAGGGCACGCCGGACAAGCTGCCTGATGCGCCGACGGATGTGACGGCCAGTGTGAAGGGCAACACGGTGAGCGTCACGTGGAAGGCTCCGGACGGCAATTTCTCGTCGGTGAACAATTACGAGGTGACTTTGTCCGGCAGGAACGCGCCATCCAAGCAGACGACAAATTCCACCGGAATCGATTTTGTTTTCGATAACAACGCGATTTCCGACGGCGACTCGTACACGGCTACGGTACGCGCCCACAACAAGGTGAATTGGAGCCAACCGTCCAAGGCGTCCGACGCGGTCAAGCCGTGGGGCAAGCCCGATGCGCCGAAGATCTCCGTGACGAACGACGACACCACGGGAACCGTCACCGTCGAATCCGTGGGCAACACCCGCAACGCGGGATGCAAGGCCGTCGAGATTTCCGGAGATGTCAGCGCAAGCATCGACGGATGTTCCGGATCCTACGATTTCAAGATTCCGGACCATGATCTCAACACCAGGGAATACACCATCAAGGCGGCGGTGGTCGGCAAGGAGAAAACGACCAGCGACGATTCGACCGTGCGTTTCACACCGAAATACGCGGTGAAGGCGCCCGAATCGGTCAGCGTCAAGGGGCATGACGACGTGTGCGTAGTCAGTTGGAAGGAGAACGGCCACGCCGACGGGTTCACGGTGAGCGCGGACGGACTCGGCTCCTACCATGCCGGCGCTTCCGAACGATCGCACGATTTCCCGCTCAAGGAATGGCAGTCCTGTTCCTCGGGCTCCGTCACGCAGCATTTCAATGGCGCGGCAAGCACCTCCAAGTCCGGCAGGGCCGATCCGGCATACGTCCGCAAGGTGAAGGCCGCCGTCAAGGCGCCGATGCTGACGTGGGACGCCAATGATCCGAACATCATCAAGGTCAGCGGCGGATCGGTGAACATGTACGGCCAGCCCGGCAAAACCGTGATCACCTTCACCGCGGACGGCAAATCCTATGACGTCGCCTGGGCATTGGGCTCCGACAAACTGAACGTCAAGGACGTGCTGCCGACCGGAGCCGATTACGCGTGGAAGGCGAAGGTGGTGGGCACCGACACCGCGCTCAACAACGAGGACAATGGCGGCACACTGCTGGACCATGACAGGTACAAGACTCCCACGCCGAAACCCGAACCGTCGGAACCTTCAGAACCATCAAAACCGTCGGAGCCATCGGATTCTGACGCGTCCACGGAAGGCGAAGCGGCCACGCGGAATGACCGGCCTGTGGCATCCTCCGTCGCCCTGTCCACCGTCGACGGCGCATCCAAGCCTTGGATCCGCGGCCTGGCCTACTACGCCAGATGGTGAAACGGACGATCACAGCAATCGCAAACACAACGAACCATCCACACGAGCAACACAACAAGCAAGGAGCAACCCATGAGCAACGATTTCGATGATGCCACCCAGCTGGGTTCCATCGGCCATAATCCAAGCGTTCCCAGCCAACCCGGCCAGCAGCAGCCGGCGTTCCACACGCCGAATCTGCCGGAGCAGCCGCAAGCCGATGAGGATCCGGAGGGCACGCTGCTGAGCGCGCACGGCACCACCCAACCGGCGTTGCCGCAACAGTCCGCCCCGGCAACGCCGAACCAGCCGCGGTTCCGTCAGCCGATGCCGCAGAACCTTCGCCAACCGGCCGCCAATCCGGCAGTCGCAATGCCCGCGCAGCAGCCCGTCCAGCCAACCCAACCCGTCCAGCCCAGCCAGCCTGTACAGCCCGTCAAACAATCCCAGCCGGTCGTCGACACGTCCATGATGACCGCACCCAGCAAAGACATCACCGAATTCCATGAGAAGTTCGCCAAGCTCGTAGACAACGTCTCCCAGGTCGTGGTCGGCAAGGAAGCACCCATCCGCCAATGCGCCACAGCCATGGTGGTCGGCGGGCACATCCTGCTCGAAGACAACCCGGGCACCGGCAAAACCCAGCTGGCGCGAGGCCTTGCCAACTCCATCGACATGTCGTTCAAACGTATCCAGTTCACCCCGGACCTGCTGCCGTCCGACGTGGTCGGCGTCACCTACTACGACCAAAAGCGCGGCGAATTCGAATACCGCGAAGGCCCGATCTTCGCGTCCATCGTGCTCGCCGACGAAATCAACCGCGCCTCACCGAAAACACAGTCCGCACTACTCGAAGTCATGGAAGAGCAGAAGGTCACCGTCGACGGCGTCACCCACCCGGTGCCGCAGCCGTTCATGGTCATCGCCACCCAGAACCCGATCGAACAGCTCGGCACCTACAAGCTGCCGGAAGCGCAGATGGACCGTTTCCTCATCAAAACCACCATCGGCTATCCAAGCCACGACGTGAGCGTCAACATCCTGAAACAGGTCAACGTCACCGACCGCGCCGCCACCGTGCATCCGGTGCTCACCGGCGAAGACGTGCTGCGCATGCGCAACATCAGCGAAACCGTGCATCTCGACGACGCGATCCTCGAATACATCGTGCGACTGGTGGAAGCCACCCGCCACAACGAACGCATCCAAGTCGGCTCCTCCATGCGAGGCGCGCTCGCCTTGACCCGCTGCGCGCGCGTATGGGCCGCCTCCGACAACCGCGGCTACGTAGTGCCCGACGACGTCAAAAACCTCGCCGTACCCGTGCTCGCGCACCGCATCACCCTCACCGCCGAAGCCACCTTCGCCGGAAACACCCCCGAACAGATGATCGGCCAGATCCTCGAAGACGTGCCGGCCCCAACCCTGGGCGCCAACGCCTGAAACACAATCCACCCCGGCATACGCACCACACAATCCGAAAGGTCAAGGAATGCGGCATTCGCACACAGTGCAGCGCAGACGGACCATCCAACGATCCCTACGCCGCCTCAAACATCGCATCAAGCGACTGGCCACCTCATACGTGTCGCCGCTTGGCTGGGCGGTGGCGGCGCTCGCCGTCGCCTCGCTGGTGGCGTTCGTCCTGCTGGGGTGGCATGAGCTGCTGGCCATGGCGGTGGTGTTCGCGGTCATGCTGGCCGCGGCGGTCATGCTTTCCCTTGGCAACACCTCGTTCCAAGCCACCATCGACGTGTCCAGCAGACGCGTCACGGTGTCAGACACGGTGAAAGTCGACGTCTGCGTGGACAATCCGGGCCGCACCCCCACCACGTCGGCGCGCGGCGACCTGCCCATCGGAGACAACCACGAACGGTTCGCCATTCCCATGCTCGCCGCAGGCCAGTCACGCCAGACGACTGTGGAATTCACCGCCGTCAGCCGCGCGGTGCTGCCCATCGGCCCGCTATCCATCCGCAAAGGCGACCCGTTCGGTCTGATCCGCCACGAAAAGAAACTCGTGGACCAGATCAACGTGTTCATTCATCCGCAGACCGTGCTGCTCAGCACCCTGAACGCCGGCATTCCACGCGATTTGGAAGGTCAGCCAAGCGGCGAAATCGTCGACGACGACCTCGACTTCTACGGCCTGCGCGAATACGAGCCCGGCGATGACGTACGCAACGTGCATTGGCTCAGCTCCGCGAAAACCGGATCGCTTATGATCCGCCAATACGAAGCCACCCGCCGTACCGACACCGCTCTGACCATCAGCGTGAACCCGGATGATTACATCGATTCCCAGGAATTCGAACTGGCCGTATCCGTCCACGCCTCCATCGGCGTGCAATGCCTGCAGCAGAACCGGCCAGTCACCGCGCATGCCGGTTCCACGCACGCCATTCCGCGCAACGCCACGGAATTTCTCGATGGCTGCAGCGGCATCGACCCTGACATCGACGACAATCCCAACCTCGCGCAAACCACTCTCGAACATGCCCCCGACGCATCCTTCTACTTCTTCACCGTCGGCAGGCTCAAAACCATCGACGACATCAAACACATGGTCCTCGCACTCCCCCGCTCCGCAACCTGCGTGGTGCTTCAAGCCGCAACCGGCCAACCGCGCGCCATCAAACGCTACTCCGACTTCACCTTGGCAACCGTGGGAGACCTCAACGACCTCCCCATGATCATGGGGGTGCTGGCATGAGCACCACATTCACCAACACCGGCAATTTCACCGGCAACCTCACCGGCACAGGCACCAACTCCGCCAACACCAACACTGGCATGGCGACCGGCACAGGCACCGGCTCATGGGCGAACTCCACCCACTCCGTCATCTGGATGTCCCGCAGCGGCAAGTCCCCAGCCATGCCCAACACCAACCAGCCACACGCCGCGCAATACGCAAGCCTCACGGTCGCCGCCCTGCTGACCATCGCCGCAGCCAGCAACCTCATCGACGTATACGGCTCCGCCCTGTCTTGGACGAGCGCCGCAATCCCCGCCACCATCATCGGCTCGCTCGTGGCGCTTGCCGGTCTCGTTCCCGCGTTGCGCCTGTGGTGGCAGATGCTGTTCATGGCGTGTGCGCAGCTGGTGGTCGGCCCGGTCATCTTCCTGAATGGCACCACCATCGCCCATGTCATTCCCACATTGCGCACGTTGACGCAGGGGTGGATGCGGATGCTCGGCTCGTTCAAATACCTGCTGGCCATCGACCCGCCGACCGGCACCGGCGACGGCTCGCTGCTCGCCGTGTGGACGATCTGCCTGTGGGCCGCGCTGCTGGCCGGTATCTTCGCGGTTGCGGAGGATGGCCGGCTTACGATGGTCGCGGTCGTTCCCGTCGTGGCGAATCTTGCGATCTGCGCGCTGCTTGGCACGTCGAGCGGCTTCTACCGTATGGCGATCGGCACGATTATGACGGTCGTGCTGGTGGTTTGGGTCAGCGCGCGTTGGAAACTGTTGGAATTGGGCCGTTGGCTCAGTTCCGTAGTCATCGTGCTGCTGGCTTCGGCTGTGGCGATCGGCGGATGCTTGGTGGTCGGGCAAAACCGCACCATTCTGCGCGACCATTATGATCCGCCGCTGAGCCCGTACGATTACACCAGCCCGTTGAGCGGCATGCGTTCGTATATCAAGAACCATAAGGACGATGTGCTGCTGACCGTCGACGATCTGCCGGCCGGTTCCACGGTGCGTTTGGCGGTTATGGACCGTTTCGACGGCAATGTGTGGAACCTGTCCGATTCCACCATGGCTTCGGATTCCTCCAACTACCATCGTGTGGGCGATTCCATCACAAACAACGCCACCGGCAAGCGGTTCACCGCGAAATTCACGGTCGATGACGGTTTGAGCGACTATTGGCTGCCGATGGCCGGCGCGGCTTCCAGCGTGAAGTTCGCCACATCGTCGGACGCCGATTCGTTCTACTACAACACCGACACCATGTCGGCGATCTACCCTTCGCGCACCTCTCCGGGATTGTCCTATACGGAAACCGGCGTCATTCCACGGACGCCGACGGATAAGGAGATCGCCAAGGCGAATGCTTCCTCCATCAGCCAGCCCAAGGCGGAGGATGTGCCCGATTGCGTGGATAAGCTGGCCACCGCGATTGCGGGCGGCCAGTCCAAGGGCGGCGAGGCCGCGCAGTCTCTTGCCGACAAGCTCAGGGAATCCGGCTGGTTCTCCCATGGTTTGAATGGCGATTACCCATCCAGAGCCGGTCACGGCAACTATCGTATCGACCAGCTGCTCGCCGGCAGTGCGATGGTTGGAGACAGCGAGCAATACGCTTCCGCGATGGCGCTTATGGCCCGCAGTCTCGGCTTGCCGAGCCGCGTGGTGCTGGGCTTCCTGCCGAAGAACGACGAGGGCGAGATCAGTGACAGCCGCACCGAGAAGCATGGCAAAACCACCACCACGAAATTCACCGGCAACGATGTGACCGCTTGGGTGGAGATCAAGCTGGACGGTTACGGATGGGTGGCGTTCTACCCGACACCGAAGGAAACGAAGGTTCCCGACGAGAACCAGAATCTCACTCCGCCCAATCCGCAGACCTTGATGCGTCAGCCTCCGGTGCCGCTTACCGATCCGCTGCGTGACGACAACCAAGCCAAGGGCAAAACGTCGCTTGGCGGCAGCATGGCCGACGAGACGCCGACGAGCCTGTTCTGGCAGCGTTTCGGCAGAATCGTCAGAAAAGTCGCCATCTACGGCAGCCCTCTGTGGACGGTGCTCATCGTCTGCGGCCTGCTGCTCGCCATCAAGGCGATCGCCCTGGCTCGGGCTCGCAGGCATGGCAGCGCATCGCAACGCGTCGCTGCCGGATGGCAGGCGGTCGCGGCGCTTGCCCGGCAAAGCGGCCTTGACGTCCAAGGCACCAGAAACGAGCAGGCGCAGGCCATCGCCGAACAGATGGGCTTCGATGCCAATACACTGCTCGAGCTGGGCAGGGAGGCTGATTACGCGGCCTTCTCCGGAGGCGATGTCACGCAGGAGCATGCGGAACGCTACTGGCATGACATCGCCGAAGAACGAAAGTTCATGCTCGGCTCGCTGCCGACGTTCCGCAGGTGGCGGGCGAAACTATCGCTTGCGGACGTGTTCCACTTCCGGAAAATCCGCTTGCGGAAAATCGGTGTGAAAGGGCGGGACTCATGAACGTCAAACATATTGAGGTCGGTCTGAACAGCAATATCGGCTTGCGTAGGAAAGACAACCAGGACAGCGCCTGCGCAGGCAACGGCGTGTATGTGGTGTGCGACGGCATGGGTGGCGGCAAGGGCGGCAAGCAGGCCAGTTCCGATGTTGCGGAACGGTTCGCGCGTTTGGCCGAACTGCCGACGCGCGATCTTGACGCGATTGACGAAACGCTGATCCTTGCCCAGCAGGAGGTGCTCCGTCTGGGTGAGCAGCTCGGCGGCGTTGCGGGCACTACCATCAGCGGCGTGCTGCTGCCGACGCGTGTCGGCGATGACGCGATATGTTCCGACGAACGGTGTTACATCGTCAATGTGGGCGATTCCCGCACGTACCATATGCGCGCCGACGGCAATGGCGCGTGGCTGGCGGATTCGCTGACGTGCATCACCCGCGACCATTCGGAACGGCAGAACGCCATCGATTCGGGGCAGATGCTGCCCGATGAGGCGAGCCGTTGCATTCCGCGCAACATCATCACGCAATGTGTCGGCGCGCCTGCCGGCATCCAGCCTGACTGGTACGCCGCGCGTGCGGACGGACGGTTCATCATCTGTTCCGATGGGCTGCATGCGCAGATCGGCCGTGAGCAGCTTGCCGAGATCGCGGCGGCGTACGCCGACCCGCAGATGGCCGCGGACATGCTGGTACGCGCCGCGCTGAACGCCGGTGGCCGCGACAACATCACCGTCATCGTGGTGGATATGCGTTCCGATATGCCGTGCGACGAGGATTGGAACGTCAGCAAGATCGGCGATGACGAGGATATCGACGATGTGCTGGACGGTACGTTGCAAACGTTACGAGTCATTCAATAAGATGGTTACAGACCACGAGACAAGGAGATCATGATGGTCGATTTCGATGCCGCGGTGGCGGCCGTGCAGGATCCGAACGCCGATCCCGTGTTCCTGGCGAAAATCGCGTACGAGAATCCGGAATTCGGTGCGAATGTCGTTGCCAATCCGCGAGCGTACCCGGGTCTGAAGCGTTGGGTCGCCGAATTCGGCGATGAGCGCGCCCGCCAGCAGCTGGTGGCGATGGGCTGGCCGGTTCCGCAAAATGGCGTGCAGCCGCATCTGATTGCCGAGCCGACGGCCCAGCCAATGGCCGAACCGGTTGCCGAACAGGTCCAGCCGGAGCAGCAGTATCAGCCGGCAGTGGCGGAACAGTTCCAGCAGGAGCAGCAGTATCAGCCGGAACAGCCGGTGAACCAGCAATACGGTCAGGACGCTGCCTATGCGGCGTCCAACGAGGCTTCGACCGAGTATGTCGACCCATACATGAATCCCGCCGATTTGTCCGAAGTGGCCGATTATTCATCGAGCCAGCCGCAGAACGAACCGGAACAGCAGTATGCCGAACAGCAGTATGCCGCGGCCCAGGAATCGCCGGCAGACGCGGGGTTCACCGCGGAACTGGCCATGACCACCACCGATCAGATGTTGATGGCCCGTATCGCCAGCGAAGCGCCGGAGCTTCGTCCGTGTCTTGCGCGCAATCCGTACATCTATCCGGAATTGCTTGCCTGGCTTGGCCAGTTGAACGATTCGGCCATCAACGCGGCCATTCGTCTGCGCCAGCAGTGAGCTAACGCCGATTATCAGACCATTTGAAACATAAGGGGTTGTCGCGGGAATCTCCGTGACAACCCCTTATCGTCTTACCGCTAACCGTCCGCGCCGACGCTGTCAACACAAATCGTCAACGCAGTCCGTCAGCGTAATCGTGTCTTCACTGACAAACGCCCTCACTGTTTGCGGAATTGGAAGAACTGGTCGCCGATACGCACCGTGCATGGCGCCTCCAGCTGCATCGGCTTGTGTTCCACTTTGGTTTCGACATCGTCTTGGATGATGTACGTGCCGTTGAGCGAACCGTAATCCTCTATCCACAGCGTGCCATCCTGGTCGAAGCTGATCGCCGCATGGTTGCGTGAGATTGTGCGCGTCGGATCCTCCAGCTTGACCGATTTGGCGCCGGCGGGCACTTCGGCCGAAGGCTTGCGGCCAAGGAGCACGCCCATATCCACGATCACCTGCTGTCCGGTCTGCTCGTTGTCCAGCACGTACGTGTGCTTCGGCTGCTTCATGGTGAAGGCTTCGGAAAGCACGGTGCCGTCCCAGTCGATATCGTCCTCGTCCGAAACGGCAGCGTCGCCCTTCGCAACGGAAACATCCTGCATATCGTGGTCGTCCGATTCGTTCTGTGCGGCGAGCCGTTCGCGTGTTTCCAAGGAATCGGCGGCATTGTCGACGGGTTCGGCTGTGGGTTGCGCCATCACCGTGACGTCATCGTCATACCACCCTGGTTCGGGCGGCGGCGGGTAAGGTAGAAAACTCATATTCCCATTGTAGGAAGGTGACGTCCATGCCGTCTGACGATACTCATTCTGCAATACGATGCTCGCATATTCCATCTCAAAATATTATGCTGTAACTCGTCAAAAGAGACGGACACGTCGATGTTTCCCTCCGTGTTCACGGATTCGACATTCAAAAAAAAGGAAAAAGGCTAAGAAGGACTTTTCTCACGGCGAACACTCCTCCGTATGGTCAACCGCAGAATGGTCAACCGCAGTATAACCAGCCTCCGCAGCCGCAGGCGCCAAACTACAGTCAGCCACAGCCGGGCGGGCTTCAATACGGACAGCCGCAACCGCCAATGCCCGGCAACTTTCCTTCCCAGCAAGCCGGCGCCGCGGCCAAAAATAAGCCGCCGGTCGCCATTATCATCGGCGCGGTGGCCGCAGTCGTCGTCATCGCGCTGGCAGCGGTGTTCTTCCTTACGAATCGCGTCAGCCGTTCCGATTACGAGGAAGCGCTGGTCCAAACGCAGGCGTTGGAAAGCAGCTATACAGCCATCAATGAGGAATTCAGCTCGGCGGCGAGCGCAACGGACAACGATTCATCCTCCGCTTATGACGAGGGCAAGAAGAAGTTGAAGACCTTCAAGCAGGACAGCGACAAGCTGGCTGCCATGAAGGCCGTGAAAAAAGACAAGGACGTCAAGGAGAAGTACGAGACGTTCGAGCGGGACCGTGCGAAATACGAGAGGTACATGAACGATCTGGCCCAGACCATGCCCGCGCTCATGAAGATGACGCATACCTGCACGAAGCTGCCGAAATTCGACTCCGCCGACATGTCTTCGTACTATCGCGATCTTTCCAAGGCGCTCGAAAGCTGTGCCGCCGACGCCGGCGATCTGGCCAAGGTTCCCATCAAGTCCTATGCCGAGTATGGCGCGGATATGCAGGAAAGCGTCAGCAAGAAGAAGGACATTGTGGATCAGATGGCCGATCTGAATCTCAACGATATCGAGTATGGGTCCGCCGATTACGAAAAGCTTCAGGATCTTCATGCGAAGATGTCCGACATCGATTCGCCGACCCTGGATCAGTCCGATTTGCAAAAGGCCGCGAAGGAGGCCGATCTCAGCGGTTCGTTGAAGGATCTGGAAACCACGCTTTCGGAGAAGATCAAGTAACGTCAAAAGACGACTGCGAAACCCTCCCCCGCGATTAATCCACAACCTCGCAATCCCACGACATATAGATATAGCGAAAGGCGGAACCGACCGGTATTGGTCGGTTCCGCCTTTCGCTATGTCAGATGATTCGTCTGTCGACTATCGTGAGGGGAATCTCACAGGGTATCGCCCAGATCGGTCTGGCCGCCGTTGTCGTCCAGGAAGTCATCCGGGTTGAAGTCATCGCCCAGCTTCAGGTCGCCGAAGTCGATGTTGGAGAAGTCCACATCGGACAGGTCGGTGTCGCCGAAGGAGCTGTCGGTGCCTTCGCCGCCCAAACCGAAGTTCGGGTAGATGGTGTCGCGGATGGCCTTGTCGGGCTCCACCGTGGCATTGCGGTAACGGGCGAGGCCGGTACCTGCCGGGATGAGCTTACCGATGATGACATTCTCCTTGAGGCCCTTCAGGTCATCGACCTTCTGGTTCAGGGCGGCTTCGGTGAGCACGCGGGTGGTCTCCTGGAAGGAGGCCGCGGACAGCCAGGAATCGGTGGCCAGCGAAGCCTTGGTGATGCCCATCAGCTCCGGACGGCCGGCGGCCGGCTTGCCACCGTTCTTCACGGCTTCCATGTTGGCGGCCTTGAAGCGTGCCTTGTCCACGAGTTCGCCCGGCAGCAGGTCGGTGTCGCCGGAGTCGATCACGGTGATGCGACGCAGCATCTGGTGCACGATGACCTCGATGTGCTTGTCGTGGATATCCACGCCCTGGGAGCGGTACACGGTGTGCACTTCCTCCACGATGTTCACCTGTGCGGCGCGCGGGCCGAGGATGCGCAGGATCTTCTTCGGGTCGACGGAGCCTTCGATGAGCTGGGTGCCGGCTTCGACATGGTCGCCGTCCTTGACCAGCATCGGCGCACGACGGGTCACCGGGTAGACGATCGGCTCGACGGAGTCGTCGTCCGGCTTCAGGGTGACCTGACGGCCGCGCTCGGTGTCTTCCACCTTGACCACGCCGGCGAACTCCGC
>ERZ857998.729-NODE-729-length-43422-cov-9.813775_pt1 | contig 43422 bp, 45 predicted proteins | sample MGYA00519954_ERZ857998 | MGnify/ENA primary metagenome ERZ857998 (study PRJEB31778, sample SAMEA3449424) | human gut metagenome | biome: human gut; feature: human-associated habitat; material: faeces | place: United Kingdom | collected 2010/2012 ...
TATATAATTATACGGGTCAAAATTAAAATGACCTAAATTTTAGGTCATTTTTTTTGTATTTTTTTGTTTTCTTCATAGTTTATTCTTTGAATAACAGTTAATATTACAATTATCGAAGCCGCAAAACTTCCTCCGTAACTCATAAACGGAAGTGGCACACCTGTTAAAGGAATAATTCCAGTTACTCCAAATAAATTAATAACAATATGCGATAATATATAGGTAACCGTACCATAACATATAAGTCTATTAGCATTATTAGTTGTTTTTTTTGCAATACTTAATATTCTACAAATAAGTAAAAAATATAAAAATAAAACAAATACTGCTCCGACAATTCCAGTTTCTTCAACTATTATAGGAAATATAAAATCCGTATGAGCTTCTGAAAGATATAAATATTTTTGAGTGCTATTCCCAAATCCTTTTCCTAATAATCCTCCATTATTAATAGCTATATAACCATTACATATTTGATTACCTGTTGTTAAATATCTTTCACATGGTGATTTTATATTAAATCTATCTAATTTATCACTATCAATAAAACCTGGTACATTTAAAGTTATAATTGTTAACACAATAATCATAAAAGCTGCTGCAGTACCTCCAATTAAACCTATTTTCTTTTTAATTATTTTATCAACAGGAGATGTAAAAAACATAACTGCACATATTATGAAAAATATTATCGCGGTACCATAATCCTTTTCTAAAACTACCATAAAAAAGATTAAAGCAGCTACAATTAGAACCACTAAAGAGTTTTTTACTTGATCTTTTAATTCTTTATCTTTAGAAAAACCTAGCATTGTTCCTATCCATATAATAATAATGGGTTTAGCAAATTCACTAGGTTGAATAGTACCAATAACAGGAAGTTCAATCCACCCTTTTGCACCATTTATAGCAACAGAATAAATAAGTGTAGCAAAAATAATACAAGTTATAGCAACAAGTGCTATCCACGAGTATCCCTTATAATTCTTGGTTTTTATTCGCATTCCAATAATTGCACATATTAAAAACGCAATTAATATTATGACTAATTGTCTAGTAAAATAATAACTAGGACTTACATCTTGAAAATAAGCTGTTACACTTGAAGCAGAAAATATCATAATAAGCCCAAAACCAAATAAAACTACTGTTGTTAAAAAAAGTTTTTTATCAATATTTCTTAATTTACTTTTCATACTCTATCCTCATTAATATAATAACACAAATTTATCTTTTATTAAACTTAAAAATAAACATTTTTTAAACTATGTAAACAATTATTTAATAAAACTTAGTTATTTATAATGGCAAAAACTTTACTAGTTTAATAAACTATATTAGATAAATCAAAAGGAGGATGTTTATGTATTATTACGGAAATTCTTATGGATACGGTAACTATGGTGGAACATCATGCTGTGGAAATACTATGCCAACATGCGGTGGTAACACAGGATATGCTGGAAGCGGATATGCAATTGTTCTAGTATTATTTATCTTATTAATAATTATTCTTGGCGCTAGAAATTGGAACTAATATATAATTATTGTTAGGAAATAGAGAAAACTATTTCCTTTTTTCTTGTTTTGTGGTAAAATATAACTGATTTTTACAAAAAGGGTGAAGTATATGAAAAAAAACACTAAAAATATTAAAAAGTTAGATATATTAGATGAAGTAGATAAAAGACTTAGAACTATTAGTGAAGAAGTTAAGTTTCCTTTGAGCGAAGAAGATAAAAACACTATTAACGACATAATTGATTACTTAACAAACAGTCAAATAGAAGAAATAGCAGAAAAATATGATTTAAGACCAGGCATGGGACTTGCTGCCATTCAACTTGGAATTAATAAAAGATACTTTGTTGTTGTCCATGAACAAGAAATAAAAGAAACATTTAAAAACTATGTTATTATTAACCCAAAAATAGTTAGTAACTCCGAAGAGATGATTTACGTTGAAGAAGGAGAAGGATGTTTAAGTATTAATCGTGAATGCGAAGGAATTGTACCAAGATATGCAAGAGTAACAGTTGAAGGGTATGATGTTGATGGTAATAAAATAAGAGTTAGAGGGCGTGAAGAACTTGCAATTGCTTTTCAACATGAAATTGATCATTTAAATGGAATTTTATTTATTGATAGAATTGATAAAAGTAATCCTTATAAAGATGCTGATAAGTATAGACCTATTTAAGGTCTTTTTTATATAAAAAGAAGTTAATCTAAACTTCTTAATCTTCTTAAATAAGTTTCTTTTAACTTCTTATTTTCTTCTTTTTCTATTCCATTTAAATAGTTTTCATCTTTAAAACAAATATCATCAAAGCAGTTTAAATCATAAAGTCTATTTTCTGGATTTAAATATATTTCTTTTTTATCTTCGTAAACAATGTTATCACTAATTAAGCATTGTAAAGATTTATTTACAATAGTAAAACATTCATTATTTCTTTCAAATATTACTTTAAATTTGTCATCATGCAATATAGGCAATGCTTTTAATTTTTCTTTATAACTTAAAAGTATATTTTCTGCTTCTTTATAATTTCCTTGTTCAAGAAAGTGTTTTACAAATACTTGCTTTCTTGTTATTTCCATAAATAAAGCATCATCATATGTAATTGTTATTTCTTTTTTATTCATAAGTCCATCTTCATTAAAGAAACAATCACAAATAGTAGTCGGAGATGAAACTTCAACTCTATTATTCTCGTTATAACAATATTCATAAGCTTTTGCACATTCGTAACATGCAATACTTTCGCCTTTTAAATAATACTTTTTATTTAAACAATAAATATTTATAGTCTTATTAGAAGGATTTATTTCAATCATAAATGAATCATGTTGTTTAGGATCTATATCTAAAATAATTCTTAAAGAATTACCTTCTTTCATATAACCAATTCCAGGAAGGGTTAAAGAAGAATTAATTACCTCCTCTTTCAAATTATTTTCTTTAGCGAAATTATAAAAGTTCATTAATGAATCTTTAATTGCATATTCATAAATAAATTCAAATGCTCCTTCATTAAACTTTCCAAAACTTGTAAAAATAAACCTCATAAGATCTTTTAAAACATTATCTGTTTTATTATAAGCTTGTTTATTAATCATATTTATTGCATTTATTATTTCATCATATTTTTCCATTACAGCACCTCTAATAATTGGTTATTATAATAACATATATCATTTATTTAATCAATAAAAAAGAAGGAATTTCCTTCTAATCTACTAATTTTACACTAACAAGTTTACTAACACCTGACTCTTGCATTGTTATACCATATAGGGTATTAGCATATTCCATAGTTTTCTTTTTGTGGGTAATAATTATTAGTTGTGTTTTACCAATATACTTACTAAAGTATGCTCCTACTCTATCAACATTTGCTTCGTCAAGGGCTGCTTCTACTTCATCAAATAAACAGAATGGTATTTTTTTAATATTTAAAACAGCAAATAGTAGACTTATTGCAGTAAGAGTCTTTTCCCCACCTGATAATAAGCTTATAGAAGTTATCTTTTTCCCTGGAGGTGAAACCTCAATATTAACCCCTGTTTCTAAAATATTAGATTCATCTGTTAACTTTAACTTAGCGTATCCTCCACCGAATAACTCTTTAAAGACATTATTAAATTCTATTTCAATTTCTTTAAATGTTTTAATAAACTCTTTTTCCATAACATTATCTAATTCATTTATAATCTTAAGAAGTGTTGTTATAGCTTCTTCTAAATCATTATTTTGTTTTGTTAAAAAGTCATATCTTTTGCTTACTCTTTCATATTCTTCAATAGCGCCAAGGTTAACTATACCAATTTCTTTTAATTCTTTTTTGTAAATGTTAACATTTTTTCTTGCTACATCTATATCTTCTTCTAGAACATAATTAGCCTTAGCTTTTTCAAATGTCATTTGGTATGTTTCACTTAAAATAGTAAGTAGGTTGTCCATTTTAACACTCATTTTAGAACTATCTATTTCTAATGTCTTTTTCTTTTCTTCTAAATTTCTTATATTAGAGTTATTTAGTCTATATTTAGCTTGATATTCTTCTATTAAAGAAGATACTTTTTCTTTATCATCAGTTAAAAGAAGGAGTTTTTTATTAACAAGTTCTTTTTCTTTTAATACTTCATAATATTTTTCAAGAATTTTTTCTTCTTCACTTTTTATTGAATTATCTTCTAAATCTTCCAAATTATTAAGTTCTAAAGTAACCCTATCAAGAGTGTCTTTAAGATTGTTATAATTTTCATGTTTAGCATTATACTCTTCAGTTAGCAATACTTTTTCTTTGCCTATTTCATATAAAGTAGTTTCTTTTTCTTTAATGTCCTTTAAAATAATTTCTTGTTTTTCTTTTAAAGATAAAATTTCTTTTTCTCCTAGTTCTTTTTTTGTTAATAAATTTTCTAGTTCATATTTTTCACTTATAATACTTTTTTTCTTAATTGTACCTCCTGTTATAGAACCACCAACATTAATTATTTCTCCATCAAGAGTTACTATTTTATATTTATTATTTATTACTTTACTAATTATATTAGCATTATCAATATTATTAATCACTAAAACATTACCTAGTTGATTAAAAACAATATTTTTATACATCTCATCGTATGAAACAAGATTTGCTAAGACATTTATAAATCCTTCCTTAGTTTTTAATTCATTTAATGTTTCATTATCAATAAATCTTGGTTTAATAACATCAAGTGGAAAAAATGTTACTCTTCCTAAATTGTTTTCTTTTAAATAATTAATACAAGCTTTAGCAATATTTGGGTTATCAACAACAACATAGTCTTTAGCGCCACCTAAAGCTACTTCTAATGATAAAGCATATTTTTCTTCAACATCAATTAATTTAGATATTGTATTATGAATGCCTTTAAGTTTAGGGTTGTTAAGAAGTCTTTTAACACTCATAGGAAAACTACTATTTTCTATATAGTCATTTAAATATTTTATTTTGTATTCTGTTTGTGATATTGAATTTTCCAAAGATGAAATTTTATTTTTTATTTCTTCTTTTGTATTATTTAATGAAACATATTCATTATTTTTATTACTACTTTCTTTTATATTATCTTTTATTTTATTATCTAAAATAGTTAAGTCTGTTTTTATAGATAATAACTTGTTATTCAAAGAAAGTTTTTGTTCTTTTAAATTTGTAATGTTTTCATGAACCTTTACATCTTCAGCATCATATTTACTTCTTTCTTTAATAATGTTTTTTTCACCATTTAGTTTTTCTTCTTCTTTTGTTAATAGAAGAAGATTTTGTTGTAGTGATGTAAGATTTTCATTTATCTTTTCTAGTTCTTGTTTTTTATTTTCAAGTTCAATATCATCATTTGTTATACTTGTTGTTTTTTCTATTATTTCGTTTGTTAAATCTTCAATCTGTTTTGTTTGTTCATGATATAAAACATTTAATTTTTCCAAATCGTTAGCAATTAACGCTATTTCTATTTGTTCTAAATTTTCTTTTATTTTTAAATATTTATTTGCTTTTTCACTTTGAATTTTTAGTGGTTCAATTTGTTCTTCTAACTCTTTTATTATATCCTTGACACGAGTTAAATTTTCATTTGTTTTATCAAGTTTTTTTAAAGCTTCTTCTTTTCTTCTTTTATATTTTAATACTCCAGCAGCTTCTTCAAAAATAGTTCTTCTTTCAAGTGGAGAATCACTTATAATTTTACTTACTTCTCCTTGTGAAATTATATTAAAAGCATATTTTCCCATACCACTGTCAAGAAATAAATCATAAATATCTTTTAAACGACATTTTTCGTTATTAAGGTAATATTCATTTTCACCACTTCTAAAAACTTTTCTTGTAACAGATATTTCAGTATATGGAACTTTTAAATAAGAATCACTATTGTCAAAAACAAGACTAACGCTTGCAAGGTTAAGTGGACTTCTTGACTTGCTTCCTGCAAAAATAACATCACTCATGTTGTTTGATCCACGAAGAGATTTTATTGATTGTTCTCCAAGTACCCATTTAACAGCATCAATTATGTTGCTTTTCCCACTTCCATTTGGTCCAACGATACATGTAATTTTATCATCTAAAGTAATATTTGTTTTATCCGCAAATGATTTAAAACCCGATATTTTAATTTCCTTTAAATACATAATTATCAAGTCTCCTTTTATGTTTATATATAAATTATAACAAAAATTAGAAAAGAAAAAAAGAATTTGTTAAAAATTCCTTGAAGATAATTTAAATTTATTTTATAATTAAGTACAAGTATAAAAAATAAATATGTAAGGAAGGAATATAAAATGAAGAAAAAAGGATTGTTAATTGTAATTTCTGGACCAAGTGGTATAGGTAAAAGTACAATTAGAGAAAGACTTGTCAAGGAAAACGATGATTTCTGGTATTCAATTTCTATGACTACAAGAAGACCAAGAAAAATAGAAAAAACTAATATGTATGAACAAGATGGTGTTGATTATTATTTTGTTGATGAAGATGATTTTGTTAAAAATATAAAGGAAGATAATTTCTTAGAGTATGCTGAAGTTTATAAAGGGCTTTACTACGGAACTTTAAAAGATATTGTATTTAAAAAACTAGATGAAGGTATAAATGTTATATTAGAGATAGATGTTAATGGTGCTAAACAAGTAAGAAAAAATTATAAAAATGCCTTATTAATATTCTTAAAACCTCGTTCTTTAGAAGAGCTTGAATATAGACTAAGAAATAGAAGAACTGATAGCGATGAGGCAATTAAAGAAAGATTAAATAAAGCTATTTATGAAATAAGCAACAGTGGTATTTATGACTATGTTATTGAAAGTGGATCTAAAGAAGAAGATTATGAAAAAGTTAAAAATATTATTGAATATGAAAAAAAGCAAGAAAATATGTAAAGTAGATTCTTGTTTTATTTTAGTATTAAAATTATGAATAAAGTTTAGATATTTCTTCTAATAAATCTTTATATTTATTAGATACTTCATATAACGAAGAAACCTTTTTAAATGCCTCTTCTGTTGTATGTGAAGCTTTTAATAAGTTTTTTCTTCTTGATACATAGGTATTTGATAGAAAATAATTATTTGTTAAAAAGAATGCATCATGTGTTAATACAAATTCTAAAACTTTTAATAGTTTTTCAAAATTTCTAGTACACATTTTAAAACTATCTATAAAAAATAATTTACTGTTATTGTTTTTGATTTCTAATAACAAATTACAAAGCGTGTCATTAAAGGTAGAATCTATACCACTTTCATAAACTGTTTCTTTTATCTCATCAGTTAAAACATTATTCAACTCTTCAAGTTCAAAAGGTTTTGTTTCTAGTTTTTTATAATCACGTTCAAGGTTAGATTCACTACATTTTGATAATTCAGTTAAAGCTTTCATTGCAGTTGGATATTTGTTAGAAATGTTCCTATAAATATCTTTACTTTCATCAAGTATAAGTGAGTTTGAAAGTTCTAGTAAATCTATTTTGGAAAAATATTCAACAGCACTTTTTGTTATTTCTTTTATAGACAAATCGCTTAAATAAGTATTAGAGCCATATTTTTTATAACTTTTACTACTTACACCTTCAAGTAAACTATTCCTAATAGCAACAACAACAATATTAGCCACTAAAATATTTTTTGGTTCATAAAAAGTTCCTTCTTCACTACCAATTATTAAAATTGCATTTCTAAACTCTTCATCTTTAAAGTTATAAAGAATTGAGTATAGCTGTTCTTTCACATTATCAATTATATTATATAATGCTGTATTAGATATTTTGGCCTTTTGTAATTGCTTTTTCAAAATATTCCATGTATAAGACTCTACTATTTCATTTTTCATATTTTTTTACTCCTTTTGTTATATTGTTTTTTCTCGTAACATATTTGCTAGTAAAATTATAACAAAAAAGTTTTTATTTGTCAGTATTATATATAAAAACTATTAAAATAACTAGTATAATTTTGTTTTTTATATATGGATTTTTTGAATAATAGAATTGATTCAAGTAACTTTTGTAACAATTCACTACTTTCCTCTGCTAATATATTATCTTTATTCAAAAATGATTATAAAACAGACTTCTTTTAATTATTAAAAAACTACCAGAGTGGGTAGTTATATGTGTGGTTGAAATTCTAATTAATTTTATAACCCCTTATAAACAAAGTATCCCAACCTTTCGGCTGGGATTTCAGGGAAAAAATTATTCCATGATTTTTTGTCATACTTTTCATTATTATTGATTTATCAATTGCTATATTTCTCGTAAATAGTTCTATTGTACCAATTTTGCTCTATGTAGTTGTCTCCGAAAATAGCCATTATATATTTGTTACTTTTCACCTAATATATCTGTTATTATTGTCTTATATTTGCTTTTATTTATTTGACAATCCAATGCTTTAGTTAATTCTTTTATATTTTCTTCAACTAAGTCTTTTTTATCTATTAAGGTTTCATATACTACTTTTATCTTTTCTTGATTTTCGATTATGTACTTATTATTCGTATCGTAATAGAAATACCTTTTAATAAAACTCTTACTATCTTTTACATCATTAATATAGTAAGCAACATTCATCAAATTTACATATGTACATAAATCTATAAAATTCAGATCAAATTTGCTTTCTTCATTACCTATTTTTTTATTTAGAAAGTTCAAATACATATATTCTATTACCAACATCATATATTTTAGATTTCCTAACAAATAGTTTTTATACTTAATTGTTTTATTCATGTATGATACAAGCTCTTTTAAACTACAAGGATGAATAATTTTACAAAGGTATTTATATATATTATTGAAATCTTCTGGTTCAAAATAATCTGTAAATATTGAACTGCAATTTTCTACTAATACTTTGCGCAATTCTCCTGGTGATGTATCTAAAGTAGTTTTGATTTCTTTGTCATATGAAGTTGCAATTATATAAATAATATTTTCATACAATGTTCTTAAAATTGTAGCAGCATTTAATAAATCTTGTCTATTAATTAATTCATTTATCAATTTAAAATCTGCTTTCACCTTTTCATATGTTGGTTTTGACTTTGTATATTTACTTATCTTTTTAAATTCAAAACAATCAATTTCATCAGTAAAAACATAATTAGCACAATTTAATAATTTCATACATTTCTTGTAATCATTCATCTTCTTAACATACAAACTTGTATTAGACATAATTTCACCTCTTTTATGTATCTATTATACACTAAAAAGCCTGGGTTTTACCAGACTTCTAATTATTAAGATTTAATATTTGCCTAAAATAGCTTCAACATCATTAATTATATCAAAGTCGATTTATTCAATTAACTCATCTTAAATAGTTTTTAACATTATATTTTTATTTTCTTCTAATATATTATTAATTTTAAATCTATACTGTCTTCATCTAAACAATACTTTTTAAATTAAAATAATAATACTGTGTATATTGGTTTTCAGGTAAACCAAAACGATTAATTCTATCTCTAGATTGCAACATATGCGTTAAATCAAAGATGTATTCAAAGTATACTGCATTATAACAAATATCATGTAATGAACAGACTTTTCAACACCACTTTCTTTTGTATCAATACTTTTTTTTATATTCTGTTACATCAAATAATTTGTATTTAATAATATTCCTATAAATGCTGACTAATTTTTTATTTTTAAACAATTAATATAACACGGAGGTGTCTATGTTAAAAAAATTTACAAAAAAAGATATTGATGATGAAATATGTGAAAAGGTTATCAATTGCTTTTACAATAATTATCATACACTTATTGAAAAATATATTATACATGAAGTTATTGCCTATTATTTTACTAATTATTTTTATTGAAACATTATGTGGAAAGCAACATTTTTACAGTATTATAATTCGGTTTCATATATGTTTAATCTAATTGGAGAAAATTATGAAAAAACCAAAAAGAAACATAAAATACCAAGTTTGAATTTAAATTAAAAATACAAGAATATGAAAATACAAATAATACAACATCTGAAGAAATGATTAGAGTGTTTATTGAATTTAGAAAAGATAAAGTTAAAGAGAATACATTATATGGTTATAACAACAAATTACCTTATTTAAAATCATTATATAAAGTTAAACTTAAAGACTTTAATTATTCTACTTTCAAAAGATGATATGACAAAATAAAGAGTAATCATTTTGCTACAAAAACTAAGAATGATATTTATAAGCTATTAAAAACTATTTTGAATTATGCTACTGCATGGCATGAGTTTAACTTTGCTAAGGTATATCCTAAAATGTATAACTTTAATGATCCTAATGAATTTCCTAAAGAACAATTATTTTTTACTTATGAAGAATTCAAACAATTTCTTTCTGTTGAAACTGATATCAAATGGATTGGTATTTTCGAGATTTTATATTACTGTGGATTAAGACGTGGAGAGCTTAGAGGACTACAATGGAAAGATATAAATTTTAAAGATAGAACTTTGAGTATAACTAAGCAAATTAATGATCGTTGTGGATCCGTTAAAAATTGGCGATTCTCGGTTTCTAAAACTAAAAGTAGTATAAGAATATTAAAGATGCCACAAGTCCTTACAAATGACCTTAAAATGATGAAAAACGAGGCAGAAAAGATCCCAGGATTCAATGATAATTTCTTTGTAGCTGGAGATATGCTTCCTGTATGTAGTAATACACTTACTAATCATAAAAATGTTAATTGTAAATTAGCAGATGTTAAACAGATCCGATTGCATGATTTCAGACATTCTTGTGCCTCTCTTCTGGTTAATAAAGGTGCTAATGTTCAAGTTGTAGCAAAATACTTAGGCCATACAAAAGTTGAAGAAACATTAAAAACTTATTCACACCTATTTACAAGTACTTTAGATGAAGTAGTAGCTGTAATTGATAATTTAGATAATAATAAAACCGATGATAATTAGTCACCGGTTATTTTTATACTTTAGACACTATTAAACTTGTTTTTTCTTGAAGTACATTTAAGAATTCTTTATGTGCATGTTCATAACATTCTAATGCTCTAATTATATCTGCATCTGTTATTGGTAAAATCAAACCATGCTCATCTAAATAGGTATCTGCACAACTATTAATAAACTTATCATACTTTTCAATTGTCCTACACGATAATATACCAATTTGTCCTCTTCTGGTGCTAAATCTTCCAAGCAATTGATCTAATTCTGGATTCTGTGGATCATTTTTATAGTTTTTACATTCGATTATTATTTGTGGACTTGTCATCTTAATCTTATCTGATATTACTGCAAAATAGCCCTCTTCAGCTATATTGGAAAAAATAATATCAATTCTTTTTCTTCCCTCGTGGATTTTTTCCTCTTTTCGTGGATTAGATAAATCTGGATAAGTTAAGAACTCATATATTCCTATCATTAAGTTATGATAATCAGAAGCACTATCTGTTCCAACTGGAATGGACTTTAATTTTTCTATCATAAAATTACATACATCTTCATAATTAACCTCAGTCAATAGTTCTCCATTCATACAATTAGTATTCTTGTTTTTACTCTTAAAATTGTTAAAAATTTCTGGGTGTTTAATTGTAAAATCCAAGATATATTTTTTATCCATTACTGGTTCTTTTTCAATAATAGACTTTTTTGTAACATATCTTTCTTTTGTTATTTTTCTAATTCTTACCAAAGATGTTTCGTTTTCAATATTTTCCTTTTGTAAAAAATTTAAAATAAAATGTTGTCTATATTTTGATGGTGTATATGTTTCACAGAAGCTTATAATTGATTTTGGTACTAATAATACAGGTGTATTATCTACTACCAACCTATCAATATATTTGTTTTCCCATTTGTGGGTTTCCATATTCCAATAATACCCTGATGGTACATTTTTAGTAAGAGGAATATTATTTAACTCACATTGTTCAATTGTATATTCTAAGAGTTTTATTCTGATAATATTTGTTATTAAATCTGACAATTTATCTCTGTCTATATTTTCAATAAATATTCTCAAGTCCTCAATATTTTCTAATACACCATATTCTATAGCCTTACTATTCTTTAATTGTGTAAAAATATCCAAAGTACCACTTTGTCCAATACCTTTCCCTCTTGATTTATTCTTTGATAATCCAAGATGTGTTTCGTTTACTTCGCCTATTCTGGTACAGATCATTCTTGCTTTATCATCCATATTGTTTTTTAACAGTCCGATTAAATATGAGAAGAAATCTTGTAACAAGTCGTTACATGCCACTGTAAAATCAGAGTTACATTTTGCGATTAATGTTGAATCAATAAACAAAGGAATATCTTTTTCAATATCAATATTCACAAAATCTAATTCTAATTGTGTTTTATTTAAATTATAAATACTACTAATAGTTGCCATATTACCTCCTATTGATCATCAATCATTTTTCTATTTATATAATCAATTATTACTAATCCATAGTTTATAAAAAAATCTTTTTGACTATCTGTATAATTTGATCTTTTATTAATGTCTTCCTTTGTAGAATGTCTGAAGCATTCTAATTTGTTTCTATACCCTTTTACTATATCATCTGATAAATATCCATCAGTATCTGTATAATCTAAAACAATAAATTTATCACTTTTTTTATGAGGCTTTAAAAGATACTCTATACTATTACAAATTGCTTCAAGTTTCTCATCTAATGACATATTATTAAACTCAGCACATCTCGTAGATACGATTTTTAGGGTTTTTGCTACATCATCAGATACTCTATGTTTATTCTTTTTTATAAATTTAAGATTTTCGACGAAGACACTTCTATCAGCCCATGCTACTTTACCATTATATCCATCTCTTTCAATAATCTTTTTTCTTATCTTATCATATGATAAATCCCATCTCTCTGTTGGCCTCTCTAAGAAATTAGGAAATTCCTCTATGTAATAGCCTATATCATTTAAATAGTTACATAAATATATAAAATTGTTATCATTTACAGTATCTATCATTGGATTATTTGGATTATAAGGTTGAATAAGCTCTTTAAACTTATCGATTGCATCTTGCTCATCATAGATCCAAAATTCATCACCACTATCTCTCCAAGTTAATAAATCCTGGAACATGTTAACATAATACTCATGTTTATAATATGTTTGACAAAAGTATGATCTTAATTCTACCATTGTACCCTCCTTATAAAATAAAAAATTCTATACTTTAATTGTATAGAAATCTATAATTACATTATACTACTTTATATCTTAAATGTCTGCAATAATCATGCAATTTTAATAAAACTTGTTCCCGAGTTGTTCCCAAGAATTATTTTCATTCTTCTATATGCTCACAAATCCTTATAAAATGGGCATAAAAAATGAGAGCACGGTTAAATGCTCTCTTCAGGGGGTTTTGGTTACTACCTTTACTAATTAATCGTAAAAGTAGTGCGGGTATACCACCACGCATTTTAATCATAAAGTATTTTGAGATAATTGTCAATATAATTTCCAAACTTTTCTAATTTTAAAAAGTTACTTCAATACCTAATACACCATATTGTTCTTGTTTTTCTTTTGAATAAAATTTTTCTAATTCATTTAATAATTCTTCTTTTGATATACTCTTATCTGCCAATAAAGTTATATCGAAATTATCAAATAATTCATTAAAACTATTATATCTATATAGATTTACTATTTTACCATTAAATGACTCATTCAATAAAGGTTCCTTATAAAATGTTATTGTATCTCCAACTTTAATCATTCTTCTTTTTTCATCATTTAATCTTATTTCTATTCTTTTTGTTCCATTAAGAATAAAATCATAATACTTTGGTTGTAATTTCATTTTATGATTCATACTTACACCTCGAATACTAATATTTATTAAAAAAAGAACCTAAGTTCTTTAATTATCTAAATGGCAGGGGATGAGAGAATCGAACTCCCAACAGTGGTTTTGGAGACCATTATTATACCATTTAACTAATCCCCTACAGCAATAAAATTATATCATTAATTTTTATATTTTTCAATATTTACTTTAACATTTCATATAATTATTTAGATGAGGTGAATAATTTTATGAGTATTATAAGTTATACAACTAAGGAAAGAGAGCTACTTGCAAGGCTTATGAGAGCAGAAGCGCTTGGTGAAGGTGACCTTGGTATGCTCATGGTAGGTAATGTTATTATTAATCGTGTAATTGGAGATTGTTTGACTTTTAAAGATATACGAAGTATAAATGATGCTGTATATCAATCTCCTGGAGGATTTTCTGGGATTAACTCTTCATTATTTGTAGGAAGTCCTACAACAAAAGAATTACAGCTTGCTGATAGAATACTTCGTGGAGAGTATTACCATCCCGCTACTAACGCTTTATGGTTTTATGCTCCTAAAAAAGGGGCAACATGCCTTGCTTTATGGTATGATCAAAGAAATTCTGGAAGATATAAAAGTCACTGTTTTTATATTCCATATGAAGGAGTATGTAGACAAATACATTAAAAAAAGAAGTTTTCTTCTTTTTTTAATTTGGAATAATTAATACTTGTCCTATACTTAAAGTATCACTTTTTAAGTTATTAACACTTTTTAACTTATCTATTGTTGTATTAAATTTATTTGCTATTTTATATAAACTATCTCCAGAAACTACTATATATGTTTGATAATCACTTGTTTTTGGTATAAGTAAAGTTTGTCCTATGTTTAATAGATTACTACTTAAATTATTATATGATTTTAAATCATTTACATTAATATCATATTTTTTTGCAATAGACCATAAACTATCACCTTTTTGTACAATATATGTTATTTCATTAATAGGTTTTTCTATAGGGTCATTATTAGAATAATCTGGTATTATTAACTCTTGTCCGATACTTAAATTATTATTTTCTAAATTATTTGCTTTTTTAAGTTCATTTACCGTTATATTATATTTATTAGCAATAGAATATAGATTATCTCCTGCTTTTACAATATATACATTTTTTTCACTTTCAACTTGTTTTGGTATTAATATTTGTTGCCCTATTTGTAAAACAGTAGTACCTAAATTATTTAAATTAATTATATCATCGACACTTACCCCATAATTTGTAGCAATAGACCATAAACTATCTCCACTTTTTACAGTATAAACTTCATACTCACTCGGTGCTACCTCTTCTTTTTTAGGGATTTTTAATATTTGTCCCACATTTAATAAGTTACTACTTAAATTATTCGCTGTCTTTAATTCATCTACCGTTATACCATATTTATTAGCTATCACATATAAACTGTCTCCTTTTTTAACAGTATATACATTTTCTCCTTTAGGTGGTGTATAAGGTACATTAGCATATTCTGCTACTGCTCTAACAACAGCTTCAGCATAATCTAAAACATTATTTTTTAATTGATTAACATCATCATTAGGTGAATCTAAAAACCCATATTCTACTAAAATTGGTTCAGTTTTACCTGTTTCACGATGTATAAAATAATAATCTTTCGAAGGATCAGTTGGATATCTTCTTTGATAATACTTTCTCATATTTTGCCCTTCTTTGCCAATTGATTCAAGCACGCTCTTTGCTAATTTATCATTATTTCTTAAAGCATATATTACTTCAGCACCATCGCCACCTGGTGATGGTCAAAGTGTAACTTTTTTTATTTTTCACGATTTTGGTGTTAACACCAAAATGGGATATATTATTTATTTTTAATATTTTAAATAATTATTAATTAATTTCTATTTTTTTTAATTCATCTTTTTCTAATTCTTTGATAGATTTTTTAGGTGTTGGCAAATTTTCCGGCATTGTTCCACCTAATTCTTTTATTGCTTTTCTTACTGTCTTTCCAACTTTATAATGTGTATCTGTTGCTATTTTTTCGTTAGGCACTTCTTGTTTTTCAAGTAAAGCTTCAGTCTGTGTTATTCTAAATATATTAGCACCTAATTCAACACTTCCCATATTATCAAGTATGTCCTCTCTATACCTTAAGCCTTTTCTTTTTGCTATATCATTAGCAGTTTCACCATTATATAATCCTTTGTAACCAGCGTTTGTAAACCTATCAAAATTTTTTACGCCTTTTTCCTTAGCTATCCTATATAAAATTTTATTACCATCTTTTGTTTGTTTTCTACGATATAATCTTTTTTCATCTTCTGTTAATTTATTATATTCTTCTTCGGTTAATTCCATTTTCCTTGTTTGTACTGCAAAATAAGTTTGTCCTAATGCTACTGCTTCGTATTTTGGATTTGCATTTTGCACAATCAAGTAGCAAGCATATCTACTTAATTTATAATCAATAATAGGCTTTGTCGTTTTACCTGCTGGTACGATTTTGGGGTTTACACCAAAATTAGAATTAATATTGTTGTTGCTTTGAGAGCAAGCAATTTGTGCCTTTTCAATAACCGCTGAAAAATATCTCCATTCTTTATATCCAAGTATTTGTTGTAATTCTCTTGCTTCCCAAAACTCATTCCCATATTCATCAATGTGTTTTATATCTTCAAAATTTTTTTCAGTATATTCTTCTATATTATTCATTTTTGCTAACCTCCCTTACTATATATTATATCAAACATTTGTTCTTGTGCCAATTATTTTTTGTCCTGTATAAGTAGTTTATCAAATTTTGATATACACCTTGTCGTAACTTGCGACAAGGTTCTAAGCATTTAACATACTAAATTTATAGATAATTTCTATGTTTCTATCTTTATCTATAATAATTTTATCTATTAAAGTACCAATTAACTCTCTTGATGGATTATCAATATCAATTAACTTTCTTATTTTATCTTCGTAGTTTTTTAACTCATTCTTATTAATCTTTTTATCATTTTTTGCATCTTGTAGACTTTGAATCTTTTCTCTTATTCTAACTAAAGAATTTTCTGTTTCTCTAGAAATTCTTAAATACATTTCTTCAGATACTATACCATTAAATTTATCCTGATATAACATATCTAATTTACTAATTAAGGCTTTTTCTTGCTTTCTTAAATCATTTATATTATTATTAACTTCACTATTATCTGTTTTATTAATACTTTTAGATATTTCTGATATATCTAATTTATTTAAATACTTTTTACAAGTATTTTTAATAACCTCTAGCAATGCTTCCTCTAATTTTTCATACGGACTAAAATGAGGTTCACACATTCTTCTTTTAGGATCTCTTGAATATCTATTGCAATTAATAGTCCAATAGTCATGATTTTTTTTATAAGAAATTGTTAAAGTATTGCCACATTCCTTACAATATAATAAATTTTCAAATAGTCTTTTTTCTCTTTTAGTAATAGTAGTTTTAGTAGTTCTTTTAATATTATTTTGAACACTTTCAAATATAAATCTATCTACTAACGGTTCATGGGTGTTTTTAACAATATCCCAATTACTTTTCGGTAATGATTTTTTCTTTTTGGATTTATATGATACTTTAGTTTGTACACTTTGTACCATATCACCAACATACATTTGATTTTTTAAAATCTTTTTAACAGAAGAAATAGTCCACATAGGATTATATTTAGCTTTTGAATTATGATTCTTTCTCTTCAAACTACTAGGTGTTTTAATATTATTATCATTCAAATAAGTAGTTATTTCAGAAAGTCCTACACCGTTATAAGCCATATCAAATATCTTTTTCACTACCCATGCATACTCTGGATCTGGTATTAAATGCCCTTTATCATTTGAATCTCTTAAATATCCGTAACTTGGAGCACTTCCAATAAATTTACCATTTCTTCTTTTGTCATTTAAAACATTACGAATTTTAATAGAATTTTGTTTACTATAATAATCATTACAAGCAAATAACCATGTTGCTGAATCATTACTTGCTTGATTTATTGCATTATCGTATCCTTCCAACATAGAAATAAATCTTATTCCATTTTCTGGAAAGAAAGTTTCAACATAATATCCTGTTAAAATATGATCTCTACCTAATCTTGATAAGTCTTTTACTACTACAAGATTAATTCTTTTAGCTTTAATATCTTCAATTAATCTTTGAAATCCCGGTCTATCAAAAGTAGTACCAGAATATCCATCATCTACATATTCATCTACAAAAATAAATCCTTTTTCTTTGATAAAATTCATTAGTATATTCCTTTGATTAAGGACACTCTCACTTTCAGATTCGTAAGATTTACCTTCATCAGCTTCTGATAATCTTATATATATTCCTGCTTTGTAGTAATCTGGCATCACATTTAAAGTGTTATACAAGCTTACTCTCCTTTCCTTGTTGTATAACAACTAAAGCCAATTAAATTATACCATACAAATTTAATTTGGCACATTGTATCAATCACTACTTACCTTACTTTTAATAAATTTAATTACCAGTTCATTAAAATTAGGAGAATCATCTTTGAAAGTTTCTATTATATTAAACATAAGCCACCTCATTTAAGTTTATGAGTGTCTTTATCAATTTATATCTTCCTCCATTTCTTTAAAACTTTCTAGCATTTTCTCCATCTCTTCTTGTTTTTCTTTAGTTGCTTTTTTAGATTCAATAGGTTCACCATGCCAGTATTCAACACCAAATTTATCAACATAATAGATTTTGTCTAATATATCTTTTTTATTTCTATTATATTTATTATAATGGTTAAAATTATTTTGAATACTAGTATTAGCATTTCTTTGAATACTTGTTATTCTTTTCTTTAATACCTCGGATAATTTAATTATCCTCTTTGAATTATTTGTTTCACTATTATTAATTTCTATATCAATATATCCATTTTTTGATAAACTACTTATACTTTTTGATACAGTTGGTTTGGTACAATCAAACTTCTTCATAAAATACCTATTAGTAGGCCAACAATAGCCATTTTTCTTACATAGTGACACAATATCTATTAATAATATTCTCTCAAAGTAAGTTAATCTATTATCTCCTAATACTGATTCTGGTAATACTAAACTTATAAATGGTTCTTTTTCCATTATTTCTCCAATATAAGATTATCAAGTTTAGTAGTTCCATATTATTCTCTTTTCTTTACCAGTCTTTTTAGAAACACATAAAAAGAACTGAACACATTAGTCCACAACAAAAATAAGGGAATATTTCCAATCTTTTTTGTTGGATTAATATGTATTCAGTTCTTCACTGATTAATTATTATATATTATTCTTTAATGTATAATAAAGCTTTCTAATTTCTTTTTAATATTTACTATTTTATATTTATATATGTTTATATGTAATAGTAACATTCCCGTATGACTATCATAATTATAACACTAATTACTCTATTTTAAACATGTAATTGTTCGACAATATTCGAAAAATTATTTTATTTGTTAAAAATCTCTATATGTATCTTTCATATGTTCTGCATGAAATTCAAAATTATGTGCTATTTCTCTTAATGCAGTTGCAAAATTATAATATCCTGCCAATTCGGTTGTTTCTGCTCTCTCCTTATATTCATCACACTTTTTATTGTACGCAGTCCCGTTTTCATCCCAGTTAACAACACCTACAGAATTAAATGCTTCTGTTTTATAACCTTCTCTAATAATTTCATTATCATTTATTATTTCAGCAACAGTTTTGTCAATCCAAAAGCCAGATTTATCTTTTGGAGAATAAAATAATACCTTACCAAAACAAGATGATCCAACTTCTAATCTATCTATTTTTTCACAAATATCTTTCATGTTTTCATACCATATTTTTAATTTACTCGAATCAATATAGCCGTCTTCCTTAGTTCCAGGTACTAATTTCCATTGGTGCAGTAATCTATATGCATTTGTTGCAACATTTTGATCAATATTGCTATCGTCTTTAACTTTTGAATGTTCTTTAAATGCTAACTGTAAAATTTCAGAATAACGATTAACATCTGATGAAATAATTTTTTCCATGGTTATTGGTCTTTTATTTCCATAGCTTAATAGTGGTAAAAATTTCCATTCTATATAAAACAATCTATTTATATCAACATCTTTTTCTTGTTGTAAATCTTCTATGGCTTCACATATATCAAATTTATTAAAATTATTATCAATTTTTTCAAGACACGTTAGTATAATATTACTATCATACTTTAATGCCTTATTATTATGTAAAGAAAGTCTATACATCCATAGTACCCTTTCATATCTATGAACCTCCATTAATTTAGATGTACTATACTTTAAAGTTTCTTCATCATTTACAAATCTAATATCCACTTTTTTCCAATATTTTTTATAACTACTTCCAAGTAATTTTTCAACATTTTTAAAAGTTATTAAATTATAAGGAAGCATTAATAAAAAATTAGTTTTTGCTTCTACTGACAAATTACTTATTAAATTGTTATTATATTTCTCATTACTACAATTATATTTGCTATAAACATATCCTTTTGAAAAATCTATCATATAATTCCTTTTATCCAAATTATTAAGTATAATGTTTTTTTCTTCATTGATTGAAAGGCCTAATTTAGCTACTATCATTCCTAAAGAGTAAGGATCTTCAACGATTTTAGATAATTTTTCTATTGATGAAACTCCTTCATTGAAATATAATCTTTTAACACTATCAAATTGTGTTTCATGAAGTTTTTCTTCTGACAACTCATAATTATCATAATCTTCAATTAATTTCCAATTATCTTTTTTAAATATTCTTGATATAACATATAATTCATTGCTAGGTTTTAAATATTTAATTACATCATTTATTTTTTCAATCATTTCATTTTTAATATCTTTTTTTATATCTGAATGCTTGCTAATCCAATAAACAAGTCCTTCCAATTTATCCCACAATTTATATCTACTTTTATCACATTTTCGAATAATTTTTGGAGTCTTTAAATATTCACATATTTTATCAAAATTATCCTTAGATACATTATCTAATAAATCAATTAAATCAAGTAATCTTTCATCATTGGTTTTGCAATATTTAATCATTAAATTAAGATATAAATCAATTTGATTATAATATTCTTCATTTGTGATAGTTATTTCATCTGTAGGAACATTTATATATTTTGGCTTATATGTAGGAACAGCATAACTTGTTTCTCCTGGCATTATTTTTTTTAGTATTTTCCATCCTATACTAATATCTTTCCTTAAAATATTTTCTACAATAGTTAATCTGAATGTAAAAGGTGCAAACGTATTGGGATACCAAGGCAATATTATATTTACAATATGATCTATAGCCTTATCATCTTCTTTAGCTAATTTCGATAAAATCATACATGCTCGAACAAAATAATCCGTATTCCATGCAATTAATTCTAAACTCCAATATATAGATGTTGAGTAATTATAAGTAATAATATCTGTCTCATTTTCAAATAATATTTTTCGTTCTTTATCTCTTGATAAATATTCTTCAAATTGATTTAAAAATTCCGAAGGTGAAGCCTCAGCTAAAAATGGTAATAAATTGTCTAGACTAGCCCAAGTATACCAACTCGATTTATTTAATATTTCTCTTATAACGAGAATAACAAAATTTGAAGCATCAACTTTACAATTTTCAAAATTATTTTTTAAATATTCAACAAGCACTAATGATTCAGCTACACCACTTCTAATTTCATCAGAATACTTTGTAATTTTACTATATATATTTGACATATGCCTTTTATCAGATGCTAAATCAAGCTTTGGATGCTTTTCTTTCAATATTTCTACAACAATAGAATTAAAATTATCAAAATCTTCTTTATAAAAATCTGTAGCGTAGTATTCAATATATTTAATACGATTATTAATTTTCCAAACTCCATTTTTAAAAGTAAAATTATTTTCTGTTTTTGCTATTAATCTAAATTGTTCTATAAATTTGTTATAACCCATGTTAGAAAATTTTTCTATAATTTTTTTGTCATTGGGATTTTTTTCATTCCACTTTCCAAATAATAAGGCTGTCTTTATTACTTTACTATTTAATGACTTACCTATATCTACATATTCCATTTCACTATTTAGTAAAAATCTTTTTCTCAAATTATCTGAATCATATATTTTTCTTCGCATACTTTCTTTTAATTTATCCTTTGTACTGCCAACTCTTATCCATGCAATCGGTGCAAATGCATTTTTTTCATAAATTTCTTTAATTGTATAAAGTTCACCATCACCTTGTTTAATTTGCTCATTATATATTTCATATATTCTATCATCATTATCTTTGCATATTAATATATATCCATAATTATATTCTCTATCATTGTAAAAATGTTTAAAAATGCCTGTTTCAATTTTTGGAATAGGGTATATATGTTTAGCGGCATCTTGAAAAAAATGATCGTCAAGCATTTCATCAGGTTTTATTCCTAATCTAGATTTATTATTTCCTATACCACAGATAATATATTTATTTTTTCCGTAAGATTGTTCCGAATTCAAAAATGCACATAAATCATTTGTTAATCCCGCTAGTTCTGTTTTATCGTATACTTTAGCCTTATAATCGAGCCAAGAATTTTCTGTTGGTAATTCATTAAGAATTTTATTAAGTTCAAATTTTACTTCATCATTCATATAACACCCCCCTACTACTTAAAAAGTGCAATACAAAAACTTAAATAATTTTAAGCCTGTACTAGCGCCTCTTTATTCTTCTATATCCTTTATAAATTCCTAATTAAATTTGAAATTTGTGTATTATTTATCTGTACTCTAAACTTAACATCATATCCATCTTCTTTTAGCTGTTCAAAAAATTTTTCTGCACATTTAATTTTATATTTTTGATCTGATGGAATGTCTTCTTCTGTTTTATAATCTTTTGTCTCTAAAACTAAATTAATTTCTTTAATATCATTATCTCTTTTAACAATATACATAAAATCAGGACTATAACTTGCTCCATCAATAAGTGGTATTCTAATACTTCTTGAAGGTATTTTCCCAAATACAATGACTTCTTCATTATCTAACGTTATGTTCTTTTTTTCTAATTCTGAATCATATAAACAAATATCGTATAAATACTTATCACTCGGTTTATCATTTTCACTGTATCCTACCCCAAGACTACCATCAGCAACATATTCCTTAGGATTTCCTACTTTATCAGTTAATGCTGTTTCTTCGTTTTCCAAAGCGGTTGAAGAATATTTAAATTTTCCAAATAATGTTTCATGTTTCCAATTATTTATTTTATTTATAAAATTAATTAAAGTATTATTATTGAAAAAGGAAGCTTCTAATGTTCTATTCTTACTAAACTCAACAAATGCATTATGTATTACTTTTATTGGGATATTTGTGCTATTATATACTTTATTTAAAAACACATTATATGGAATTGAATCTTCATATACTCCGTATTCAGCACCTGCCTCTCTAACCATAAAAGCACCATTTTCATCAGTCATAATTTTATTTTCACAGCTTACAAGTTCTGCAGTACCTTCAATTCCAGATTTTAATATATTTACAAGTTGCTTTGATATTTCATCATCATCTATCTTAGAATAAGAAATAAAATATTTTCTGTTTAATATAGACCATAATTCTTTAATTTCATTAAATCTATTCTTTCTAATCTTTGCCTTATGAATAACATTATTGTTTTTATTAATAACTTTTCCTGATTTTAAACCAATATTTAAATCAGGATATTCACTAAACAATCTATCCCTATTAACAGTAACTATATTTTTATCCATATCAATATAATCTTTTTGTAATAATTCAATAAATATTTCTTTTGAAGTCTTTCCTAATGAACTTGCTAATGCACTTAATTGTTCATCGGTAATAACCTTGTTTTCACTAATATCTCCATTAATTTCATTTATTAATTTTTCTGCAAAGTCCCTTTCAGTAAAATCAACAATATAGTTTAAATAAAATTGTTCATCAGAAATACGTGATAAGCTTTCATTTACAGGTAAACGTAATCCTCTACCAACTTCCTGTATTTTGCTATTATCACTGCCACTACTTCTTAATTTAGCAATAGTGAACACATTAGGATTATCCCATCCTTCTTTTAGTGTCCATTTTGAAAATATAAATCTAAATGTATTAAACTTACCATTTTTCTTATAAATTGATAAAGTTTCTTCCTTATTAATTAAAATATTATTAATTTCCTCTGCAACATTCTCATCAGAATCATTATTATCTTTTGAAAAATAACCACCATGACATTTTGAAATATCATTTAAAGTTTCTTCCAAATATTGTTTATACAATAATTCATTAGAATCTTCTATATTTATTTTATTTAATTCTCTTTCGATTTTTTTCTTCAATATTTTTTCAAAAATATCTTTTAAATATGTAGGCTGAGGATTCTGTTTGTTTTCCCTGTAAGAATCTATATCGTCAATAAAGAAAAGTGCCAAAGTTTTAATTTTATCTCTTCTTTTAAAATTTTGCTTTTCTGTTTCAAAATGTGCATCTAAGGCGTTTTCAATCATTACAGTTTGATAGGAAGTTGAATATATATCAGCATATATTTCAGATCCTTTATTTAATTCCTGACCATTTGATAATAATAATGTTTTTCCAATTCCATCAATATATATATTTTCGAATGAATTATCAATTTGTTTTAAAGAGTCTCCTTTTTCCAATTCGAATGTTTTCTTATTGTTTTCTGAAATTAATTCTAATCTTGCAGTTTTCTTATTGTTTAATTCTAATACTTTAATTTTTTTGTTATTGCCATTAGGTGACTCTAAATATTTAACACTCACACCTTTAACTAAGTTTTGGTTAAATGCATCGCAACTACCTAAGTTATAAATCAAATTATGATAATCCTTTTGAATATTTTTACCATTTTTTATATCAGGAAAAGTCGCTCCAAATCTTATAATACACTGTGGCTTTATTTTATTTTTAATAAATTCAAATGTTTTATTTCCTTTTGAAAATCTATGAGGTTCATCTATTATAATGAATGGTTTAGTTGCATTAATCGCTTCACTTGGTATTGAAAAATCTTCAATTGTAGACGAATAATCTTTAGTAAGCATAGAATTATCTTTAAATAATTGCATATTAACTATCAAAACACTAATTCTATTTCTTATTAATTCTGATGTTTCTACAAATCCTCTTATACTACTTGGAAAAACATCTTTTCCTTTTTTACTACCTTTTTTAGCATTCAATATATATAAATCTATACTTTTCCCATATTGATCTTTAAAATGACTAATTGATTCATATGAGTTAATAAAATTAGTTGTTCCTAATTTAATAGGTAATGAAGGCACTAAAATTATAAACTTATGAATACCATAATTTTTATTTAATTCAAAAATTGCTTTTGTATATACATAAGTTTTTCCTGTACCAGTTTCCATTTTAATATCAATATTCAAATAATCACCAACATCAACATTTCCTTTCAATGATGAAGGTAATTCATTATTTAACTCTTTTATATTGTTTAACAAATTACTAGAATTCAAATTTATAATAGGATTAGCATATTTTAATGTATTATTTAAAATAGGAACATTTTCAAATACTTTATTTATTCTCTCAACAGCTTCTGTTTGATGCTTTAATCCTTTTTCAAGTTTTAATCCCATAATATACTCCTTTCTAGTATCTTGTTATTACCTCAACATTAATACCTTTAATATTTTTTACTTGTTGTAAATTATCTTTTAAAGTTTGAATTTCATTTAAAGTAAATGAGTAACCAAACATAACAATTCTATTACAATCAAAATTTTCTTCTTTCTCGTATTTTTCAATTAATGCTTTAATAAATAAATCTGATATATTCCAATTTAATAAATAAATTGTATTTTGACATTTATATGCAATATAGTCTTCTAATTCTAATTTTTCATATTTATCAGTTAATCCATATCCATCTTCATTCATCCAAGTCGTTAATACTGCATTAATTCCAAATTCATCTAAAATACTACCGTCTGAAATAACATAATTAGGTTCAAATTTTTCCAATTTATCTAGTGTATTTTTATTCACATCTTTAATAATATAGTGTTTAAAGCCATAATCTATATCAGCATTAGTCTCTTCTTTAATCTTTCTAGCGGCTCTTCTTATTCTTTCTTGACCTATTTCATCTATAGTCCTATATCCATTTTTATAAGCTTCTGATTTTGTATCACATAATTCCGGTAGCTGAACCATTATATATTTTATGTTATTATTGTTGTTTCTGTTATGTTTTAATACTGCATGAGCAGTAGTCGCAGAACCAGAAAAGAAATCCAAAATTATATCATCTTTATAAAATTTTATTCTATCTAAAATATAATTAATTAATCCTGTTGGTTTTGGATAAGTAAATGGCTTATATCCAAATAATTCTAAAAGTTCATTCCCAGCTGTTTTTGCTGTTCCAAGAGAATCCAAAATTGAAATTGGAGTTATTAATCCTTTTTCATTTATAAAAACTTTTTCTGAAGGTACTGAATTACCATCTTTGCCATAATAAATTCTATTATCATCATTTAGCTTCATAAATTCTTCTTTCGAAATTCTCCACTGCCTAGTAACAACACGTCCTCCTGGTGTTTTAATTGCATAATAATTTTTACTATTAACATTAGATTTTTCTTCAGTATCAGAAATTATTCCTTGTTTATATTCACCTCTTGGATCATTATCAGGATTAGTATATTTATTTTTATAATTTCTATCAGTCAAAAATTTATTATAAAAAACTTTTTCTTTATTTCTATAAATGCATAAAATATATTCATGTTCCAGTCTAAACCTATAAGTAATCTTTAATTTGCCAGAGTCATTATCAACTTTATGCCAAACCATAGTTTCAACATTATCTTCACCAAATAATGAATCACATAACACTTTTAAATTTGAATACTCATTTTCATCTATCGAAATAAATAATACTCCATCATCAGATAATAACTGTTTTGCTAAATACAACCTTGGATACATAAAAGTTAACCATGCTGAGTGAGAATTTGATTTAGTATTTGTCATATTATGTAACCTATTAGCTTCTTCATCACTTATATCTAACACTTCCATCATTTTTTCGCTAGATAAATTAAATTTATCATTATAAACAAACCCATCATTTCCTGTATTATATGGTGGATCAATATAAATACATTTTATTTGACCTGAGTATGATTTTACAAGATGTTTTAAAGCATCAATATTATCACCAGATATATAAATATTTTCACTGTTTTTATTTTCTTCTTTGCGATTATTATCTTCATCCGGTGCAAGTATAGTTTCAGTATCTAATGAAGCCACATATTTAGCATAGTTCTTTCCTAAAAAATTTAACCCATACCCTTCTTTAATAATAGAAGTGCTTGTTTTTAACTCTTCTTCAAAAACAGATATATCAAATTCACCATTTATATTAAAACAGTTTGGAAACATCTCTTTTAATTTGTTCATTTTATCTTCATTAACATCCATATTTTTGTTTTTCTCTACTACATTTTTAATCATGACTACCTCCAATTTATTTTTTATTTACCTTTAAAGATTGCTTAATCAATGGTATAAGATTATCAATATCTTCTTCAGAAGAAATCTCAACTCTATAATCGCCATTTCCCCAATGTCCTACTTTTGTAATATCTTGGGCTATATTTAGTGGGTCGACAAGAGTACCTTTTTTTAGATTAATATCTACTTTCAACTTATTTTGATTAAATTCTATATCTACTATATTCCTTCTACCTTTAAAAGCCACATAAACTTTTTTTACATCTATATCAATATCATCCAATTCTAATATTTTATTTTTAAGTGATTCATATAATTTTTTTGTCTTTTCCGAAACTTTATTTAAATGGTCTTCTTCCGTATATACCTTTATTTCCTTATTTACTTCTTTTTGCTCACTTTCAACATCAAATTCCTCTATTTTTACATTGCTTGTTTTCCTTATAAAATCAATATCAACAATATCATTTTCATATCTAGTTACTTTAATTAAATCAACAGGTATATTTTTAAAATCTGTTGCATTTAATTGATATGGTGTAAAAATTGGTGATACAAATATAATTCTTGATTGACTCCAATCAATGTCATTAATTGTTAGTGATGATTTTGTAATTGTATTATATTGCAAAACAAAATCTGCCTTTCTTTCTAACAATAACTTTAAATATGTATATCCTTGATCAACTAAACTATGATTTTTTACATTTTTATATTCTATAATTTTAAATGACTTAGACTCATTATCAAAGGCTAGTGAATCTATCCTAAAATTTCCAGCAACAAATTCAGTACAAATAAATTTAAATCCTAATATCTTTTCTAAATTATTTTCAAAATATTTTTGTAGTTCTTTTTCATTTTTAAAGTCATTCTGTTTTAATTCAATATTCCCTTTGAATATCATTAAGTATCACCTCTTAAATTTATATAATTATTATATCACAGATTTCGACAAATTTGGTAGGGTTTTGGGATATTTCCCACATACGAATTTCGTACGGGAGTACAAATTCATTGCTTGCTAGACAATAAATCTACTCCCAAACTAATTAATTACAATTTAAAAACTCTATCAGACTTATCTGACAGAGTTCTACTTTTCAATAATATTTCTTTAATATCATCGGATTATCTTTTACTATTATTAAATTATATTTTATTTTTAATATTTCTTTCACTTTAGGTATAAGTCTACTAATATCACATCTACAATTAAATATATCTACAGCAGAGTTAATATGATTTATTAAATTACATTTTGATAAACAATGTCTACTATATGCATTTGCTAAATAAAATGCTACTAGATCAGGTATAACATATTTATTTAAATAATCATTAACATTGTTATAGAAAGACAAATATGCTTTTTCAAACTCTTTATCAGTTATATCAGACATAGATATATTCCATTAAAGCTATTTCATTTGCTATATCTTTAATATTATTCATTTTACCTATCCATAACATTTGATTACTACTTTTTAATTCTTCAGTAATATTTTCTTTTTCAGATAGTTCATTAATTAACTTCTGCACCTTCTCCATAACAGTAATATCAATATTATGAAGATATCCATTTAATTTATCATTAACCAGTAAATCAAAATATAATCCTAGTTTGAACTTCTTAATATAATTTAATCTTAATAATCCATATTTTCCTATATTATATTGTTTTTTATTTTCTAATATTAAATCTGACAATAAATAATTACCTTTTTAGTGTAACTAATATTCATAACAGTTCTCCATTCCTTTTCATATTTATTTGACTTTAATTGTTATACATATTTTGTTACACAATGACCATCGCCACCCCCTGCATTTATATGATTAGATATAACAACAACATCATCTCTATTGCCAAATGCATTAAGTATTCTTTTCACTCTTTCTTTATGACTTAATGTTTCATCTGTTGTCCTAGTCATATATGTAGGAATTCCTAAATCTTTAAATCTATCATTCATATACTTAGATATATTTAAAGTATAATCTTTCTCTATTATTCCATTTCCGCTTGCTCCAGAATCATCACCACCATGTCCTGCATCAATAACTATCCCTCTTATTTGTTTTCTTAATAAAAAATCCATTAATTTCATCTCCATTTAAATTTATCCTATATTAAGATATGTTTTAAACGAAAATTTGTTAATGAATTATTATTAATCCAAATCTAAAGTTTTATTAATAATATTTCTAACCTCATAAATTCTTTCATTCATAAACTCAGGATGATCTTTAAACCACTTTATATTAAGTGGCGATGGATGAGGCAATACTATTGTTAATTTTCCATTAATATAATTGTTTTTAAATACTAAATCATTAAATTTCTCTCTAGGAAAAAATACTTTTGCAGCCTTTGATCCAATAACTATATATAATTTATTATTTACATATTCTATTTCTTTTTTTACCCATTTTTCATAGCAAACCTTCGGAGGAACTCTATCATTCCCATTTTTATCTTTTCCTGGATAACAATGTGCAAGTGATGGTATATAAAAATTATTGGAATTATAAAATATTTCATCGCTTATTTTATACCAATCATATTTTAACTTTTTACCACTTAAATCAGTAAATGGTTTTAGTGTTTGATATACAGTTGCTGAGGGTGCTTGACTTATTTGAACTATCTTTGAATTAATATTTCCAAAAACAACAGGATGAGGTTCAAAACCAAATCTTTCTTTACAAATATCACATTTTTTTAATTCCATTATTAATTTATCAAAACAATCTATCATTTTTCACTATCTTTCATTAAATATGAAAATATTAAATATGCTGTTTTTAATGAATCATGTCTTATACTTCCATTTTCTATTTCATATATAAAATCCTCAATTACATTAGCATTTATATTTTCTTTATCTAATATAATTGGATCTTTTTGCTCTTCTGTTTGATATTTCTTTACTAGCTTTTCATCAATTTTCTTATTATTTGATAAAACAACATCAAGCTTACAACCCAAATACTTTTCAATTAAATTAACATGATCGCTAACTTTAAAATTATCTGTTTCTCCAGTTTGTGTAAATAAATTAGAAATATACATCTTCTTTGCTTTAGATTTTCTTATTTCTTCACACATTTCAGGTACAATTAAATGAGGCATTATTGAAGTCCACAAACTACCTGGTGAAAAAATAATTAAATCAGCGTCTTTTATTTCTTTAAATATTTTTTTATTTACTTCAAATTCCTTATTATAACTTAAATCTTCAATAACAGAATAACACTTAGTAATATTTTCTTCACCCACTACTACTTTTTTATCTTTTAAATGTCCTACAAGTTCAACTTTTTCTTCAGTTAAAGGAAGAATTTTACCTTTTATATTTAAAAACTTACAAAGAATTTCTGTTGATTCCGTTAAATTACCCTTTATATCATATAATGCCGCTAGTAAAAGATTCTTAATTGGGTGATTTTCTAAAGATGTTCTATCATCAAATCTATAACTTAGCATATCCATAATATCTTTATTAACATCTGCCATAGAGATAACAACCTTAGCAATATCCCCAATGGCAGGCATATCTAATTCTTCTTTTAATAATCCAGTTGATCCTCCATTATCAGACACACTTATAATGGCACTTACTTCAACAGGAAAAAGCTTTAATCCCTTAAGTATTTGAGAAAGACCTGTCCCTCCTCCAAATAAAACTATTTTTTTCATAATTTCATCTCCTAACTAATTATATAAAAGAAAAAGACTTTTAACAAGTCTAGAATATTTCTTTTTTATCAATATCTTTTAATTCTTTCCAATTCTTTGGAAATCCCATACAATCTAATATTTTATTAATTTCTATGCTTTTTAGTTTATTGTCTAATTCATCTATTAAATCACTAATTTCTTTTTCAAACAAATCAAATTCATCTTTTTTTATCATTGATTTCATCATTATAACAACAGAAAATAAATCATTTTTTCCATATATATATTCATTATCCATAATTGGTATATTAAGAAGTCTATGATATTTTGTATCTAATATACTTTTTTGTGTCCTATTATTATAAAGTATATCTTCATGAGCACATAAATTACGATAATTTGATAAAGATGATAAATAATTAGTAAATACATTTACATCTAAATCATATAACTCCACAATATCATATTGATCTTCTTTTTTTAATATTGAAAAAAGTTCTGAAACAATACCAAAAGATAATACCTTTACAAGCACCCATAATGGAATATAACCATAATTATTTATATAATGTTTAGTTGCTGTATGATTAGCAGCATTATCTTTAATTTGTCTTTTCATCTTTCCTAACAGGTCATTAACTTGTTTTCTTTTTTCTGGAATATAATTAAAGTTATTAGGATTCAAATAATCCTTTTCACGATAACCATATTTTTTAGACAATTGATAAGATATAATTGATTTTATATTATTTTCTATCATAAGAATATTTTTAAATACTATATTTCTTAATTTTCTATCAAATAAGAATAAACTATAAAGTTCCTCAAAAGTAACACCATCAATGTAAACTTTATTATCTAGTGATTTAATAAATGGATAACGATAACCATTTAAAAAAAAGTAATTTTCACGAAGTAAAACTTCTTTAGCATAATTAACATCATTGATTGTAAGATTTTTTTGTTTTAATATTTCTACTTGTTCATCTAAATTCTTAAATATCTTATTACCCATATTAACTCCTTATTCTTTTTATTTCTATTAAAGTATATCATATATATTAAAAAAATAAAACATTACAAAGAAAAAGTTTTACAAAATCTTGTAAAACCTTCAAATATATTATTATCTTTTTGAAAATTGTGGTGCTCTTCTTGCTTTTTTAAGACCTGGTTTTTTACGTTCTTTTTCTCTTGGATCACGAGTTACAAAACCAGCAGATTTAAGAATTTTTCTAAAACTTTCTTCTGCTTCAGGAGTTGTTACGTCATATTCAAGTAGTGCTCTTGTAATACCTAAACGAGTAGCCCCTGCTTGACCTGAATATCCTCCACCATATACATTAACAATACAATCAAATTTATCATTTGTATTAGTAAGTACAAGTGGTTGACTTAAATCCATAACGAATAATTCTGATGGGAAATATTCATGAACATCTTTACCATTAACAGTAATATTACCTTTTCCTGGAACTAATTTAACTTTAGCAACTGCGCATTTTCTTCTTCCTGTTCCATAATAAAATGTTTTTTTATCTTTAGCCATAAATACCCTCCATTATTTAACTTCAACTACAACAGGCTTTTGTGCCATATGTGGATGAGTTTCTCCTTCATATACGAATAACTTTTTATACATTTGTCTTCCAAGTCTTCCATTAGGAAGCATTCCTCTAATAGCTGTTTCAACCATTTCAACTGGATATTTAGAAACCATTTCTTTAGCAGTTCTTGTTCTAAGACCACCAGTATAACCAGAGTGATTATAATATAATTTCTTATTTAATTTATCTCCAGTTAATTTTACTTTACTAGCATTAGTAATAATAATATAATCTCCACAATCAATATGTGGTGTGTAAGTTGCTTTATGTTTTCCTCTTAACATAGTAGCAGCTTTTGTAGCTAAACGTCCTAAAGCTATGTCTGTTGCATCAATTACATACCAATTACGTTCAACTGTTTCTTTTTTTTGCATATAACTTTTCATATTTTATTTCTTCCTTTCATTTTATATCTTTTTTAAATAAACTTTCCCAGGGTTTATTTAATTTGGGATATATAGAAAAATGTACCGATTAAAAGTATACTAAAAAATATGCAAAAAGTCAATAAAATTACTGATTTTTATGCATATTCTTTAATTTTTTTATTTATAATACACATTCCACAAGTAAAGTCCATTACCTGGAACTGGTTTTGTATTATGTTTTCTTGTTTTTTCTTCTAAAATTGTTTCTACTTCATAAACTGTAAGTAAATTACTTCCCACTTTTAATAATATTCCTACAATATTTCTTACCATATGTTTTAAAAAACCATTGCCAATAAATACAAGTTCTAACTTATTATTATGTTTTATTATTTTTATACTATAGATATTTCTAATGCAATTTGCTTTTTCCTTCTCATTAGAACAAAAAGATCTAAAATCATGCTCTCCAATAAATAATTTACTTGCTTTTTTCATTTTATTTATATCAAGTTTCTTATTATATTGATAAACATAATCTTTTTCAATTGGATTAAATTCACCCATATTTATAAAATAACGATATTCTTTTTTTACAACATCATATCTAGCATGGAAGTTATCATCTACTTTAACGACATCTTTTATATATATTTCACCATTTAATCTTCTATTTAAAAATGTTTTTATGTTATATTCTTTTATATTTTTATCTAAAGTAAAGTGAGCTTTAGCATTAATAGCATGTACATAAACATCCGTTCTTCCTGATGATGTAACAACAACTTCATTATCATTTAACATTGTTAAATATTTTTCTAAACAACCTTGAACTGTTTTTAAGTTTTTTTGTTTTTGATAACCTTTGAAATAATTACCATTATAACTAAATGTAATTAAATACTTCATATATACCTCTTTAAAAGAAAAAAGAAATTATCTTTTATTTTTTCTTTCTTGTATTTTATAAGTTATTTTAAGGATTAATTTAGTAGGCAAAAATCTTGTTATAAATACTCCTAGTTTGGTAGATGCACCTGGAACAATTATTAATTTATTGTTTTTTAAACTTTGATCTATTGCATATTTAGCAACATACTCTGCACTTAACGATTTTATATTAAATTTAACTCCTGCAACATTATTAAAGTTAGTATTAACAGGTCCAGGACATAATACTGATACTTTTACATTTGATTTTTTTCTTCTTAATTCTTCATATATTGCAAGTGTAAAACTTACAACATAACTTTTTGTAGCATAATATGTACTCATTAAAGGCCCACCTTTTAAAAGACCAGCACTACTAGCAACATTTATTATGCGACCTGTCCCTCTTTTATCCATATCTTTAAGGAACATCCTTGTTAATATATGAACTGCTTTAACATTAACATCAATCATTTCTAATTCTTTTAAAACATCTACTTCTTCATAATCTCCAAAAAGACCAAATCCTGCATTGTTTATTAAAAGGTCTATATTTTCATTTTTAGCTATCATATATAAATCTTTAATCTTTTTTTCATTAGCAAGATCAATTAAAACTATTTTGGCTTTTTTACTTAACTTATTTTGTACCTCTTCTAATTTTTCTTTATCACGAGCAACAAGTATTAAATCATAACCTAACTTATCTAAATAATAAGCCATTTCTTTTCCTATACCTGATGATGCCCCAGTTATTAAAGCTTTCAATCTAACCATCTCCCTATTTGAATTATAACATAAGTTAACAAATTTTACCATATAAAAAGTTATTAACTAACATGTTAATAACTCTTATTTTTAAACTAGTTCTAAAGTAACAACTAAAGCGTCGTCTCCTTTTCTTTCATCTAGTTTTAATATTCTTGTATATCCACCATTTCTATCTTGATATTTAGGTGCTAATTCTTCGAATACTTTTTTAACAGCATCAGTATTATTCATTAAAAACGCTAATGCTTTTCTTCTTGAAACAAGACTTCCATTTTTTCCATAAGTAATCATTTTTTCAACACATCTTCTTACTTCTTTGGCTCTTGTTTCAGTAGTTTCAATACTTCCATTCATGATAACATCTATAGTAAGGTTTGCTAACATGCTTCTTCTATGTTTGCTATCACGACCTAATTTTCTATAAGCCATAATTACTTTCCTTCCTATTAATCTTCATCTTTAAGATTTAAATCTAATTCTTTTACTTTATCTAATACTTCTTTTAATGATTTTTTACCTAAGTTACGTATTTTCATAACTTCAGCATCTGATTTATTAACTAAATCTTGTAAAGTATGAACTCCAGCACGTTTTAAGCAATTATAAGCACGAACTGAGAAATCTAATTCTTCAATTGGTGTTTCTAAAGCTTTAACTTTTGGATCTTCTGCTTTTTCTTTCATTAATCCTGTTACATTTGCAATATTATTAATATTAGCTACTATTTCTAAGTGTTCAATTAATATTCTACTTGCAAGTGCAATAGCTTCTTCTGGTTTAATAGAACTATTAGTCCAAACATCTATGATTAATTTATCATAGTTTTCACTTTGTCCTACACGTGCATCTTCTACTTCGTATGCCACTCTTTCAATAGGTGAGTATAATGAATCGATTGCAATAACCCCAATTTTTCTGTCTGATAATAATTCTTTATTATCATCTGCTCTTACATAACCTTTTCCTGAAGATACATTCATTTCCATAATTAATTTTCCGCCTTTAGCAATATTAGCTATTACTAAATCTTTATTAATTATTTCTACATCTGGATCACATTCAAAATCTCCAGCTCTTACAACACCTTCAGTTGTAGCATTTAATCTAATAATTTTATCTTCTTCACAGTGTTTTTTAATAACAACATTTTTTAAATTAAGAATAATTGTTGTTACATCTTCAACTACACCTTCAATTGTTTGGAATTCATGTAAAACTCCATCAATTTTAACACTAGTTATAGCACTTCCTGGAAGTGAAGATAACATTACTCTTCTAAGAGCATTTCCTATTGTTGCACCAAAACCTCTTTCAAGTGGTTCAAGTACAAATCTTCCATAATTATTTTTTTCTACATAATCAGTAATTTTATAATTTGGTTTTTCAAATTGAATCATTTTATAATTCCTCCCTATTCTAATTAGTTACGTGGTCTTTTTGGTGGACGACAACCATTGTGTGGAATTGGAGTAACGTCACTTATCATTGTTACTTCAAGACCTGCAGTTTGTAATGATCTAATAGCTGTTTCTCTTCCTGGTCCTACACCTTTTACGACTACTTCAACTTTTCTCATTCCTGCATCATATGCCATTTTTCCTGCTTTTTCAGCTGCTTGTCCTGCTGCAAATGGAGTAGATTTTTTACTACCTTTAAATCCGATAGCTCCACTTGAAGCCCAAGAGATAGCATTTCCATCTTTATCAGTAATTGTAGTTATTGTATTGTTAAATGTTGCATGAATATGAGCAATTCCTTCAGGAATATTCTTTTTAATTTTTCTTTTTCTTTGTTTATAAGCCATAGTTTATTCCTCCTAAACTCCTAATTAATTTTTCTTTTTATTTGCAACTACTTTACCTTTACCTTTACGAGTACGACAATTTCTATTAGTTCTTTGTCCTCTTACAGGTAAACCTTTACGATGACGGATTCCTTGGTATGAACCTATTTCCATTTTAGTTTTAATAGCCATGTTAACTTCACGTCTTAAATCTCCTTCAGTTACATAGTTATTAAGTTCATCTCTAATTGCAGATAATTCTTCATTTGTAAGATCTTTTGTTCTCTTACTTGGATCAATATTAGTATTTTTTAATATTTTAGCTGATGTTGCTGGTCCAATACCATAAATATAAGTAAGAGATGTTTCAATTCTTTTTTCATTTGGTATTTCAATACCTTTAATACGTGCCATTAATTTTTCCTCCTATTAACCTTGAACTTGTTTGTGTTTTGGATTTTCACAAATTACCATAATTTTTCCTTTACGCTTAATAACTTTACATTTAGCGCAAATCTTTTTTACTGATGGTTTAACTTTCATAGTTTTTCCTCCTAATTTTTTCTATAGGTTATTCGCCCATGTCTTAAATCGTATGGGGAAAGTTCTATCGTAACTTTATCACCCGGTAAAATACGAATATAATTTAATCGCATTTTACCAGAAACATGGGCCTCAATTACGTGACCATTGGTAAGTTCTACCTTAAACTTTCCTCCTGGGATAATTTCTAAAACTTTTCCCTCAACTTCGATTACATCATCTTTTGCCATAAATTTCACACTCCTGTTAATATTTTGCATCCATCATCTGTTACTACTACTGTGTGTTCAAAGTGGGCTGATGGACTATAATCTTTAGTTTCAATCGTCCAATCATCATCTAAAATGACTATTTCCGGACTTCCTAGAGTTAACATTGGTTCTACTGCAATTACCATTCCTTTTTTTAAGACTGGTCCAGTATGTTTAATACCATAATTTGGAACTTCAGGATCTTCATGTAAATTAGTTCCTATTCCATGTCCTTCAAGTTCTTTAATAACTCCTAGTTTATGTTTTTTAGCATATTCTTCAATAGCTGAAGAAATATCACCAATTCTATTTCCAGGTTTAACTTGTTTTAAACCTTCATAAAGAGATTTTTCTGTATGTTCTAGTAAATACTCTTTATCGCAAGAGATATCTCCTATTGCATAAGTCCAAGCTGAATCTCCATGATATCCTTTATAACATGCACAAATATCAAGTGTTATTATATCACCATTTTTTAGTTTTCTATTACTTGGTATTCCATGAACGACTTCTTCATTAATGCTTGTACAAAGTGTTGCAGGATATCCTTCAAAACCTTTACAAGATGGTATAGCACCTTTACTTATAATAAAGTCTTCGGCAAGAGTATCTAGTCTTTTAGTAGTAATACCTGGTTTTAGATACTCTTTCAAATACTTATGAGTTTCGTATACTATATTTCCTGCAATAGTCATAAGCTCTATTTCTCTATCACTTTTAATACTTATTGCCATACTTATCTCCTATTTTATCAATTTTAGTACTCTTTTATAAGTTTCATCACTATCAGTTGTATCAATATGATGTAATATGTTTTTTTCTTCATAATAGTTTATTAATGGATATGTTTTATCCATATACTCATTATACCTAACTTCAAATATATCTTCTGTATCATCAGCCCTTTGAATTAAAGGACTTTTACATACATCACAAACATTTTCTTTTTTTGGTTTTAAACTTTCTGTTATAGTAGAATATGATTTTTTACAATTAGGACAAACTCTTCTTGTAATTGTCCTTTTTAATAAAATATCTTTATCCACATCTAAATATATTACTACCCCTATATCTTTATCTAACTTTTCTAATAAGTTATCATACATAATTGCTTGATTAACTGTTCTTGGAAAACCATCTAAAATATAGTTTTTATCATCTAAAGAAACAATTTTTTCTTCTAATATATTAAATACTATATCATCAGAAATTAATGATCCTTTTTTCATCATTTCATTTAATACTTCATCTGTTTTTGATTTTTCTCTTAACATATCACCAGTTGATAAAGAAATGTAACCTAATTCTTCAAGTTTTTTAGCAAGTGTTCCTTTTCCTGCAGCTGGTGGAGCTACTAAAATAATATTTTTCATTATCTACTTATCCTCCTAGTTCTTCCTCTTCTTGAACTTGTACTATTAGAATATTCTCTACTTAATAAGCTTCCTTCAAGTTGTTTATAAGTTTCAATTGCTACTCCAACAACGATTAGAAGTCCTGTTCCTCCAAGTTGAACTGATGATGGTAGTGGTGTAAACATATTAACAAGAATAGGTAAAACTGCTAGTAGTGTTAAAGCAAATGCTCCTACTACTGTAAGTCTTGCTAGAACAGAAGTAAAATACTTTTTAGTAGCTTCTCCTGGTCTTATTCCTGGAATATATCCACCATTGTTTTGTAAATTCTTTGCCATATTATCTGGTTTCATTTGTACGAATGTATAAAAATATGCAAAGAAGAATATTAATACCACAAATAGAATAAATCCTACCGGTTGATTATAATTAAGATATTTATCTACAAAATTTGTAAAATCACCTTTATTTATAAACTGTGCAATAGTTGCAGGTATTCCAAGTAAGCTTGATGCAAAAATAACTGGAATAACTCCTGCTGAATTTATTTTAATTGGCATAAATGTTTGTTTACCTAAATTTGCAGTAGATTTATTAGCATACTGAATAGAAATTCTTCTTTCAGCTCCTTCCATCCATACTACTCCTACAATTATTAATAAATATACAAGTAAGAATAATACAAATGAGCCAATTTCTAATGCTGTAGAATAAGCTAATCCATTAGGAATTAATGAATTAAATGCTGTTTTCATCATTGATGGTAAACTATATACTATACCAGCCATAATTAGAAGCGATACACCATTACCTAATCCTTTTTGTGTAACTTGATCCCCAAGCCATAAAAGGAATGCTGTACCAGCTGTCATAATTAATGATACTTTTAAATATCCAAGTGTTCCAACAGAACTTCCTAAGAAAGCAATACTCATCGCATATCCTTGAATGAAAGCAAATAAAATTCCAACATATCTTGTTATTTGATTTAATTTTTGTTGACCCGTTGCTCCTTGCTTACCAAGTTCTGAGAAATATGGAATTATATCCATTTGTAATAATTGAATAATAATTGATGCAGTGATGTAAGGTGAAACACCAAGAGCAAATATTGAAAAGTTCTTTAATGCTCCCCCACCCATTACATTCAATAATTCTAAGAATCCTAAATTCTTTGTTATTTGTTGTGTACCAGGCACTTCAATTGAAATACCAATAACATAAATAGTAAGAACTAACAAAGTAAAATAAATTCTTTTTCTTAAATCTTTATTCTTTTTAGAAAATAGTTGTTTAAGATTTTTAAACATCTTAAATCACCTCAGCTTTACTTCCTGACTTTTCTATTTTTTCTAAAGCACTTTGTGTAAATCTATGTGCTCTTACTGTTAATTTTTTATCAAGGTTTCCATTACCTAAAACTTTGATACCATCTAATTCTTTTTTAATCATTCCAATTTCTTTTAGTAATTCAGGTGTTACTACATCTCCATCATTAAATTTATTTAAATCACTTACGTTAATTGTAGCATATCTAGTTTTGAATTTAGCATTTGTAAATCCTCTTTTGTGTAATCTTCTGTAAAGTGGAGATTGTCCACCTTCGAATACTGGATTAATTGATGCTCCACTTCTAGCTTTTTGTCCTTTATGACCCTTTCCAGAAGTTTTACCAAGTCCACTGCCTGGACCATGACCTACTCTTTTACGAGCAAATGTTGCTCCTTCGTTTTTCTTTAATTCATGTAATTTCATTATCCTAATATCTCCTCTACACTTTTTCCTCTAGCTTCTGCAACTTGTTCTGCAGTTTTTAATGATTGTAAAGCACTAATAGTTGCTCTTGCTACATTAATTTTCTTTCTTGAACCAAGTGATTTTGATGTTATATCACGATATCCTGCTATTTCAAGTACACTACGAACTGCACCTCCGGCAATTAATCCTGTACCTTCCTTAGCTGGTTTAATGATTACTCTAGTGGCACCTTTAACTCCTACAACTTCATGTGGAATTGTTCTACCATCAATAATTGGAATTCTAACTACATTTTTATTAGCATCTTGTCTTGCTTTTTTAACAGCTTCAGATACTTCTGCTGCTTTACCAGTTCTACCGCATGGCACAGGAGAGCGTGCGCAATCTGACGCTGATTCAGGAAAACCAGATGCTGGAATTGGAATCGCGCCGCTATGCACAATTGCGGGAGTACATGGCACAAACTCGCCGCCTCCGCCACGATTTCCGGCAGCATCTGCACGTTATTGCCGGGCTGACGGAGAGCGGCAAAATGGAGGAGCTGCGCGCATATTTGAAGGAGTATGAGAGCGAATTCGTTGACGCGCACGCGACCTTCTGCGCCAATGGTGCGCTGGACGCAATTGCAGGCTACTACGCAGCGACGGCGGCGCAGAAGAACATCCCGCTTGCCTGGCAGCTGAATCTGCCGGAGAAACTGCCGATGCGCGAGGCGGATTTGTGCATGGTGCTGGGCAATCTGCTGGAGAACGCCCTGCGCGCCAGCGAACGCCTGCCCGAAGCAATGCGACGCGTCAGCGTGATTTGCCACATGCTGTCGCCCGCCATGATGGGGCTGATTGTTGAGAATCGCTATGATGGGCAGCTTTCCCGCCGGGAAGGAAAGCTGCTGTCCACCAGCCACCCCGGCTTCGGCACAGGGCTGCTGAGCGTGGAGACAGTCGCAAAAAAGTACCACGGGCAGATGACCGTCGAGACGGAAAACGGCGTGTTCCGGGTGAATGTGCTGCTGAATCTATGATTTATACTATTTCCAACGGAAAAGGCGCAAACAGATGGCGCGGGTGAATTTGGAAATCGTATTACCTGCAATAGGCATCAATGGCGCGCGCGGCAAATTCGGCAGTGCCTTCGCCGCCCGCGTTGTCAATGTTTTTGGTGAATGAGCCGCCTGCCCTGTACATCGCGCCGAGTGCGTTCAGCATTTCCGGCGTGCAGTGATAGTAGTTTTCCGAGATGTACGCTTGCAGACGCTTCACCAAGGCTTGCGCTTCGGGGGATGCAGGGTCAGCAGACTTGCATTTGCCGAAATCCGCGAAAATCAGCATCATGCCGTTCGCCAGCGCCGCCGCCGCCTCTTTGGAGCGCCCTTTGCTTTTTTTCGCGTACTCCTGATAGGCGGGCGTGTGCTGCCACTGCGCTTTGGCTTGCGCGGCGTATTCATCCATTTGTGCCGTATCAAATGCAGAAAAGTCCATGTTTGTTCCTCCCATTTCTTTTAGTCCGCGAGCGAAGGTAATCAGGTTGTCGATATGCGCCCTTTTCAGCGTGAGCAGATGGATTTGCTGGTCTAACGCCCGATTCCTGTCAAAGTTCGGGCTTTGCAGAATCGCCTGAATCTCTTTGAGTGAAAACGCCAGCGCGCGAAACAGCAGAATCTGCTGTAAGCGTTCCAGTGCCGCATCGTCATACAGCCGATAGCCCGCTTCTGTGCGCGCCGTCGGGGGCAGCAGCCCCATCTTGTCATAATACTGCAATGTGCGGACGCTCACCCCTGTGCGTCTGCTTACTTCATGAACCGTCATCATGCTGATTCCCTCCTTGCGGAACAGTATAAACCATGACGCAGCGTCAGAGTCAAGGCTTTTGGCAGAAAAAAATAGAAAACCCGGATTGTCGCGGACAAAAAACTGCGGCAATCCGGGCTTTTGTATGCGGTTATGCGAACCTAATACTATTTCCAGATTCACCTGCGCCATCTGCTTGCGCCTTTTCCCTTCTGGCGTCCGCTCATTCCACTTAGCGTAGCGCTGCTACGCTGCGTTTCATTCACGTTAGCCAGAATGAAAAATTCGCGGCGCATCTTGGCGCATTCTTATCTGGAAATAGTATAAAGTACATTTTCAAAGGAAGCGTCAAGCCCTGCGCAGCATCGCATCCACTTCCTCCGCCCTCGGAATCGACGGCGCTGCCCCCTGCCGTGTCACGCTGATGGCCGATGCCGCCGCAGCGCGCGCCATGCACGTTTCCAGCGGCAGCCCTTGCGTCAGCGCCGCGAGGAAGTAACCCGTGAACGTGTCGCCCGCCGCCGTCGTGTCCACCGCCTGAACGCGGAAAATCGGCTGATGAACCGTTTTCTCCGGCGTGCAGCAAATCGACCCGGCGCTCCCAAGTGTCAGCACAACGCACAGCGCGGGGTACTTTGCCCGCAAGGCAGACAGGATCGCGTCCGGCGCGGTTGCGCCCGTCATTTGATGTCCTTCGACCTCGTTGATGAAAATCCAGCGAATTTGGTTGTAATCCAGCGACCGCAGCGAATCGTCAAACGGCGACGGATTCAGCACGACATGCAAGCCGCGCTTTGCCCCCGCTTCCACCATCTCCGGCAGACAGGACACCTCGTTCTGCAGCACCAGATAATCGCCGGGGGCAAACGCGGCAATCGTCTCTTCCACCTGCGCCTTCGTGATGGCGTGGTTGGACTGCCCGAAGAGCAGGATGCAGTTTTCGCCCTTGGGGCTGACCTGAATCATCGTGCTGCCCTGCGTGCAGAGCGCGACGACCAGGCGCCCCGGCTCGATCAGGGCGATGGTGCCGTGCTTGAGCTCGCCGGCGGCGTAGGCCTCGGAGTGGATGTAGCTGATCTCCTTGAGTTTGAGCGAGCCCTCG
>ERZ857998.730-NODE-730-length-43413-cov-6.133078_pt1 | contig 43413 bp, 38 predicted proteins | sample MGYA00519954_ERZ857998 | MGnify/ENA primary metagenome ERZ857998 (study PRJEB31778, sample SAMEA3449424) | human gut metagenome | biome: human gut; feature: human-associated habitat; material: faeces | place: United Kingdom | collected 2010/2012 ...
GGTTGTGTGAATAGGTTTTCGGACAGGGGTTCAATTCCCCTCGCCTCCACCAAATTGCTGAAAAACCGCTTGATTTCAAGCGGTTTTTCGTTTTTTACCCACGAAAAATCCACGAATTTTCATGGGCTTTTCCCCATTCAAAAAGAAAAACACCCCGTTAAAAGCGACAACTTTCAACGGGGCCAAAGGAGGAAAACAGATTGTCATTTTTAAGGTCGGCCGGATTTTATCGGCCGGCCTTTTTTATTTATGTGCCGTTTGGTTTAAATATTTATTGAGCTTATCCTTTGCGATCGGTACGATGTGGTTACACCCGAGCCGCAAAAGACCGTCGATGCAAGCCGAGAGAACAAAACAAATAAGCGTGTTTTCTTCCTTGAGCTGACTTACGTCCCCCTCCATTAAAGCGCCGTTCCCTTTTCCGGTATAAAAAAACGGCTCATATCGGTATGCTCCAGTTCCAGCAGCTTTACCTTTTTGTCAATTCCCCCGGCGTAGCCGGTAAGGCTGCCGCTTGTACCGACCACTCTGTGACAGGGAATGATAACGGAAATTTCATTATGTCCTACCGCACCGCCGACGGCCTGGGCGGACATCCGAGGAAGGCCGTGTTTATCCGCGAGCTGCCGCGCAATCTCGCCGTAGGTCGTAGTCTGCCCGTAAGGGATTTGCAAGAGTATGTTCCATACCTCCCGACGAAAGGACGAGCCGACCGGGTGCAGCGGCGGTAAAAAGTCCGGATTTACACCTGCAAAATAGATATCCAGCCAGCGCTTAGCCGCCGAAAGAGCGGGTGTGTTCTGCTCGGTGCGCTCCGCCGGCAGATTGTGGGCAAAATATTTTTGTCCGTTAAACCAAAGCCCTCTTATACCGACCTCATCTGTCGCAAGCAGCATTCCGCCCAGCGGAGAATTATAATGCTGAATGAATACCATAATCTACACCTCAAAAATATGTCGAAATCCTGCCGAGCCCCGGCCGAAAACCGCTGTCCGATGATGCAGTGAATGAAGAAAAAACAAATCGGAATCCACAGCCCGGCCGATATGCCCGATGCGGCCGATGACGGCACAAACCGCTTAAAACAACGCTCAATTCACGGTGATTATATCATCAGCAATTACGCCTTTGCAATGCTTTTGCAAGATAAATCACTTATATAATTACGTTTGAATCCGGTGCATAATAACAGTGCAGAGGTGACAAAACATGCTTGAACTTGAAAAGGGATTTGAATCGGTCGATAAAACCTTCCGTATTCCCGTAAATATAGTCAAACAGCTCGACCGTTTGGCCGGCGGATATAAAACTTCTATGAATAAGATCGTCGTGCAGTGCCTGCAATATGCGCTTGATAATCTGAATACCGATAATACCGCGGCTGACAGCAACAACAGCGGCACCTAAGAAAATATCTGATATTATATTACTTTTCAAAACTACACTGCTTTTTTCACCGTTTTTTACCGGCGGATTTTTCGTGTTTAAAGGATTTTTCAAAACGGTTTTCCTGAAAGCCTTACAAAAAAAACCGCCGTATTTACTCCCTGTAAATATAATGTATCACGAATGTTTTCGCAAGCCGTCTTGCTGCTTTCGCAACATATTTTCGGCTTAAAACTCAATCTTTGAGTGCAATAACACAGCAAAAGCCCGGTGTTTGACATATACAAGCACCGGGCTTTTGACCTCTTAATTATTCGGCTGTCCGTATATCAGATTACAAAGGTACATATACCCAAATTGTTGCTTTCGAGTTTTTCGAAGGCCTTGTCAGTATCGGCAACATCGCAGGGCATAAGGCTATATAGGAATTCACCGCAGCCCGACTGGTCGACACTGAAGTTCGTCTCCCAGACATTATTCATGACCCACGAATAAACCGGGCGTTTTCCGTTTTCCGGACGGTTATCGCAAAGCCGTATAGCGTGATGCTCAAGCCTTCCTGCATACAAAAGCGGTACATCCGGCGTACCTATAAGATACCTCGCATTTTCGGTATCGGCTATGGCTCCGTCATCGCTCACATAATAATCCATACAGCTGCCCGGCAACTGATCAACACCGGCTTTAAATGCCTCGCTCCCCTTTATAAGCCAGGTGTTCAGAGTCCCGGCAGGGGTAATCGGCAGGAAAATGCTCTCGATCCCGCAGGGCAGCTCCTTCGCAATAAGGAGCCTCGCCTCTATCCTCGGCAGGGACTTATAAAGCCTCAAAATCACCGCGCATTCTCTTGTTCCGGCAAGCTCAAAGCCCAATTTCACCTCACTGAAAACCGGACCTGAGTGCCACGGATCAACCGAAATCAGCTTTCCGACAAATCGCTCCGAGCCGATTCCCCTTATATTACGTCCGAGACGGCTCCTCGGCGCCACATCGCCGATGATATTGGTTTTTGTAAGCTCAAAAACCGGGGTAAAAAGCGGATATTCGCCCTCATTCAGCAACTCTTTTTTTGCCGCCTTGTCAAAAAATGAGGTAAATCCCCGTCCTACACTGTATTCGATCTTAAAGCGCTCGCTTTCGAGGCGGTAGGGAAGATTAAAGGTCTCTTTATCCTCATCGTTTATAATATCCCTTACACCGTCGGAGCCGGCAAAGACCGACCGGTACGGTGCAATGCTTTGCTTTGCCGACGGAATCTCGTTAAAGCTGTATAAATTAGTGCCCTTCGCCTCAAACTCATCAATAAATGTAACCAGCGTTCCGCGCGGATGAGGGGTGCACTGAATCTCCATTCTTTCGCCGGTATCCTCCCTTTTCACCTCAAAGCTCTTGCCGAAGGGCGTTTCTATGTAAAAATTAACGGGATACCGCCCTGAGGCGTTCCCCGGGCAAACCGCCTTTACGGTTCCCTTTACGCCGTAACAATCCACCTTCGCACCAAGACTTTTTTTGGCCTTTTCGAGCAAAACCACCGACGAAGCAAAGGCATTTGTCGCATATGCGATTTTTCTGGCCGAAAGCTCATAAACCATTGTCTCAAACGGGTTTGAAACGCTCGCCGAATGGCCGAAGGTATGCTCGGCAAAAAGCAGCAGATCCTCGGCCGTTTTTTCGCAAAGATGAGGATTTTTTTCGGTTATATCCGGGACAATGCCCTTTGCCCTTTTAAAGTTCTTAAGAGCCGCGCGGTAATGCTTTGCGGCGTACGGAATAGACCCTATGCCGCTTGCCCACCAGTCGTTCATATCGCCGCTTACCCTGGGCAGAGCATCGAAATCAAGCTCATTTTTCAGTATTTCATACAGCTCATCGAGGGTAACCATTTTATATTCCGTTTTTCCGAGCCTGTTGAGTCCCTCGCAAAGACGTAAAATATCGACATTCGGCGGCGCATTATCGCTGAAAACTCCCGATATTCCCGAAATTAAAAACGGATAGGAATAACCGTCCGACTCACATTCGCTGTAGTATTCATGCATGTTCCGATCAAACTCGGCGACAAAGCCGTCATCCGGGCCGCCATTTGCATAGGTATCGGTTCCGCAGGGCTTAAACCCCATAAAATTGCCGAGATTATAGTGCTCGCCGCTGAAAACAAACAGCTCGCGCGAGGAATCATTTGAAACCCATTTAAAGGGAATCTGGTTGCGCCACATCGGCGGTTTTCCGTGACAGGCATGAATATTCATAAATAAAAACTCAACGCCCGCGTCTATAAGAGCGTCGCGCTGGCCCATAGATATACCGTTGATATCCGCATTCATAGCCGTTTTAAGCACGAGCGAATGCTCCTTTAAGACCCTTGCGGCTTTTTGAGCCTTGAACCTTAACTCCTCGATACCGGCAAGATCGGTAAAATTAAGATATGTACCCGATATTCCTATGCGGTTTTGCCTTACCCGTTCGAAAAACTCCTCTTTTTCGGAATTCGTCGCTTCCTCCAAAAAGCGCTCGACACAGAAAAATGTCTCGCAGTTCCATCTAAAACCGCCGTTTTTCTCATCGCGCATTATTTTAAGCGCATTTTTTATAAACTCCACCTGACGGGAAATTATGACCTCCTGTGCATCGGTGTAACCTATATCGGTATGTGAATGATGCACAAAATAAACCCTTTTAAGCTCCGCCAAATCAACTCATCTCCTCATTTAAGGACTTCAAATGTATTCTACATACAACAAAGCTCCTCGTCAAGCGAAAAAATAATAAAGAATAAAAAAAGGGGAGCAGTTTTCAGCTGCTCCCCGCTTGCCGTATGATTATTCGATTTCAAGGTGATGCGACTCGGGCAATGTCGGCGTCTTTTTAGGTAACGTAAGCTTTAAAACGCCGTCTTCGTACTTGGCCTTCATGCCGTGGGTGCTGACGCCCTCAACATTGAACTGCCTGCTGTACGAGCCGTAGGAACGCTCGCAATGGACATACTTGCCCTTTTTATCCTTATCCTCGTGCTCTGAATGGCGCTCGGCGCGAACCGTAAGAACATCGCCGTTTACATCGACGTGGATATCCTTCTTATCAAAGCCCGGCAAATCGGCCTCGAGCTCATAATGGTCGCCCTCGTCCTTTATGTCGGTCTTGAATTCTTCGAGCATTCCGCCCCCTACACCGAACGGATTCTCAAAGAAACGTCTTTCAAATTCGTCCATATCGCGGAAAGGATTATAAAGGGAATTATTTTTACGTGAATAAGGTCTGAGTTCAAACATAATACATACCTCCGAAAATTTAATATACAAATTATTTTCCCGGATTTTATATTATTTTATTCGCCGGGAACCGAAACTTTGCAGGCAATTACACTGCACATTTTAACCATCTCCGAACCCCTGGGATCTGTTTTTCCGTAACCTCTTACCCGATCCCTCTTTCTTTTTACGTCCTTATTATAGCACAACGTATTGCAGTGTAAATAAGCTTATGGTATAATATATGTAATATATATTGTGCTTTGAGCACAAATAAAGGGGTATTACAATGAATAAAGAACTGCTGTTTAACACCTTTTTACAAAACAATTCTCTTAAAAGCCTTACTTCGCTTGTATCGGCCGATACCGATTGCCCCGTAATAATCACCGACAATGCCTTTCACATAGTCGCGTGCGCCGGGGAGGAAAAGCTCGAGGATCCGGAGTTGAGGCTTGCCGTCAGCCACAGCGAGCTTCCGCTGCCTATGTGCGCTGTAATACAGCAAGGCCTTCAAAGGGAAGATCCCGTATCCTTTAACGTATCAAAGCACCGATGCACCGCAAAAAATCTGTCGTCCGACGGCGTACAGCTCGGCTTTATGCTGTATTTTCCTTTACAAAGCGCACAATTGGAGGACGGCACTCTCGGCTTTGCCGAAAAGCTTATTGCGAAGCAGTTTTTCGCGGAGCTCAACTCCTCCGGATCTCCCGGTGATACGGCCTTTCAGATACTTACCGAGCTGCTCGACGGAAAATATAACGATAAACAAATTTTTGAAAAACGCACCGCCGGCACCTTTCTCGCCCATTTTTCGCCCGAACGGTTTGTGCTTATCCGCCGGGATGAGACCGCTTTGGATTTTGAAAGCACTCCCCGCCTTACCGAAATCATGCAAAAGCGCTTCAGCGCGAGCCATCCGTTTTTGTATTCGGGCGAAGTAATAGCCTTTATTCACAAGGATCACGACATCGATGACCTTGGCGCTTTTTCAAAGGATTACGGACTGAAAGCGGTGATATCCCCGGTTATAGGCTGTCTTTACGACCTGAAAAAGTGTTATACTCTTGCCGGATCGGTCATGAAATATCTCACCTATAAAAACTCGGGTTTTTCGATTGCTTACGCCGACGATTATACGGCGCTTGTGCGGATAATGGCCGAAAACAAAGATTTTTCCATTACCCACGAAGGAATTAAAAGGCTTTTTCTGTACGATAAAAACGAAAAAAGCGAGCTGTGTCTGACCCTTTTTACCTATCTTGTATGCCGTCGCTCGGTAATCGACACGGCAAACCGCCTTTTTACCCATCGCAACACCGTGCTTTACCGTATGCGCAAGATCCGTGACGAATTCTTAAATGATATGTGCTCGCCGGCCGAGCTTACCGACTGTTTTTTCTCCCTTTGCTGTGCGCTGATTCTGCTTGGCCACGATGAGCTGTTTATTTTTAAAAGCGATGACCGCCGAGGCGAATAACCGGCGTTTTGGTTCACATAAAAGCATTTTCCTTTAATTTACTGCTTAAAACAATTTTTTACGGCTGCTTGCGACCGAAAAAACGGTACGCCGAGCGACCGTTTTTTCATTTCGGATAATATAATATAAAAGCATAAAACGGATAAGCTGCGAAGTGATGATAAATGCAAACAATATATGCCGATGTGCTGTTTTTGCTGAATTTTACGGTAGACGGACTGCTTCTTTGCATAACCGGAAAATTCTTCACCGAGAAAATAAAGCTCTGGAGGCTCGCCCTGGCGGCCGGTATAGGTGCCGCATATTCACTGACGGTGTTCCTGCCCGAAACGCCCCGTGCAATCGGCGTAATTATATCGCTCGCGATATCAGGTGCAATGGTGCTTACCGCCTTCGGCATTAAAAAAGGACGAAGATATATTCAGTCGTTTTTTAAGCTGTATTTCGGATTTATCGCGGCCTCGGTTGCCTTTGCAGGTGTAATTATCGCCGCATGCGCCCTCTTTCCGCTCGAGGCGAACGTTCTGTACAACGGCTCGTTTTACATAAATATGTCGCCTGCCGCACTGATCTTCGGCGCCGCCGCATTTTACGGAATATCGCTTTTATGCCGCCGCATTTGGCGCCGAACCCATTCAAGACAGGATACATACCGGCTGTTAATAGAGCTCGACGGCTGCTTTACCGAAATTACCGCACTGGCCGATACCGGCCACTCGCTCTGCGATATGTTTGACTCCCGGCCGGTTATAATAGCGTCTTACGACAGCATTAAATGCCTTATACCGCCGTGCGCGCTGCCATTTTTCATCGATATATCCGCATCGGTCCCACCCGACAAAAGACCGGGGAAATACCGACTTGTTCCCTATTCCGGCGTTGCCGCCTCGGGAATACTTCCGGCATTTTTGCCCGATAACCTTTATTTTTACAACGGAAATTGCGTCTACTCGCTCGGTCAATGCGTGATTGCCGCGACCGACAAAAAGCTCTCCGACGGCTTTGACGCCGTTATATCACCGGATGTCCTCTCGGCGGCGCTCGAAGCTTCCCCTGTCGTATCAGCCGATATTATAAGCCGCCGCTTAAAAAAGGCCTCTGACGACAAACACATAAATCACATAAAATCACGTATTAAATAACTGTTACAAAAAGCACTATAGCTATAGAAAAAAACAATAACAAAGCGTCATAAAAAAAGAAGGGGGGCACATGACCGGAGCCGACAGCCTTTTTACGGCTTTAAAGCAAAATAACGCATGCAATAAGACTGAAAAATGCGCGGTGATGTTTTCCCGGCAGTGCATTTTTTAAAGCGAATACCTTTTTCGCCGTGCTTTAAAACGCCGTTTTGCTGCTTTGACTGCCGGTTCCTGTCATAGAATAAAAATGCTTTTATCCAATTTGTATATACGTATAAAAAAGCTTTTGATGCGGCTGTTCCCCGGAACAACCTATTACATAAACGGACCGGCCACCCTGCCGGAACCGCTTACAAAGCAGCGCGAGGAGGAGCTAATCGCGGCCCTTTCCGAAGACAGTAAAACCGCAAAGGAGCTGCTTATAGTCCACAATTTACGGCTTGTTGTTTACATAGCACGAAAATTCGAAACCGTAGGTGCGTCGACCGAGGATCTTGTGTCGATAGGAACAATAGGGCTTATAAAGGCGGTATCGACCTTCAAGCGCGAAAAAAACATAAAGCTTGCGACCTATGCGTCGCGCTGCATAGAAAACGAGATTCTTATGTATCTCCGCAAATCATCAAGCCTTAAGAGCGAAATCTCCATTGATGAACCCCTTAAAACCGATTGGGACGGTAACGAGCTGCTTTTATCCGACGTTTTGGGAAGCGACGGCGATATAACCGGCCGGGGAGTCGAGCGAGAGGCGGAAAACCATCTTTTAAGGGAGCTTGTCGCAAAGCTTCCCGAACGCGAAAGACAGATAATGTCCATGCGCTTCGGTTTAAACGGCTCAAATGAGCACACACAAAAGGAGGTTGCCGATATTCTCGGAATTTCACAGTCGTACATATCACGCCTTGAAAAGCGAATAATCGAACGGCTGAAAAAGGAGCTCGAGCGCGCATCGTAAGCTTCTTCCGATTAAATCGGTTATACCTGCCCGGCGCAATACGTTAGCATTACACCGAAAAATTATTCCTGCAACAAACACCATTTAAAGCGCGATAAACTCCCACCGCCCCGGTGCGCCACGACGGGCCTACCAATCCGGACAAACACGATTCATACCGACATGGCTTATTCCCCGTGATCAATACAAAAGCCGCCGATTATCTTAATTTAAAGATAACCGACGGCTTTATTATATTGCAGCTGCAAACCTGAAAGGCAAATGCGTTTTAAGCGTTTTCAAGCAGCTCAACGCAGCAATCCGAATCGTATTCCGGAACCTTGACCGCTATGAGCTCGCTTCTGGAGGTGGGAATGTTTTTTCCCACAAAATCGGGCCGAATGGGAAATTCGCGGTGTCCCCTGTCGATAAGCACGGCCAACCTTACCGTAGCCGGCCGCCCCGTCGCCACAATCGCGTCAATCGCCGCACGGGCCGTCCGCCCGGTAAAAATGACATCATCAATAAGCACAACATGCTTACCCGTAGTGTCAAACGGAATATCAGTGGAATTAATGACAGGATCGGGGGTCACCTTGGATATATCGTCCCTATACATGGTTATATCAAGCTTGCCGAAGGGTACATCTATCCCCTCGACCGCCTTTATATTCTCGGCAATCATACTCGCCAGCGGAACACCGCGGCGGCAAACGCCGACAAGGCAAAGCCCGTCGCAACCGCGATTTTTTTCGATTATCTCATATGAAATACGCCTGAGCGCCCTGAAAACGGCGTTTTGGTCCATTATTACAGATTTGACTCTGAACACCTTAAAGCTTTCCCTTCATCCGTTTTTATTTAAAGATTGTTCCGATAAGGAATACCGTGCCTCAAAAGGCTCCGTTTCCCCTATCTGTGCACCCGAAAAGTTTAAAAATGCAAAACCCGATATCGGCGGATTCTGCAGGCATATCCGGCGAAAAAACATATCCTTTCTAAGCGGCCGTACCGACCGATCAAGTTGGTTTTCATAAAAGAAAAAATATTCACCCGACAAAATCGCTTCTCTATTCGGTAGAACAAAAAACCAAAAAAAGAAAAAACCGCCGACAGCACGCCGCCTGATTTTTAAAAGGGCGCTGTCAAACGGTTAGTTTCAGCTATGAAACCGCGCTTTTCGCTTTTTTACGGACAAAAACAAATTACTTGCCCATATTGAAACGCTTGTTGAAACGCTCAACGCGTCCGCCGGTGTCAACCAGCTTCTGTTTGCCGGTAAAGAACGGATGGCATTTTGAGCATATATCGATGCGTATATCCTTCTTAGTCGAACGTGTTTCTATCTCGTTTCCGCACGCACACTTGATGACGGTGGTCTCATAATCGGGATGTATTCCCTTCTTCATACCTTTCACCTCTTTCGCACCTTTTGCACAGGGTCAGTGTGAATATAATATCACAAAGCAAAACAAAATGCAACTGTTTTTTTACTTTATTTTAAAAGAATCCGATCGGATAAAACGCAATACCCCCGCCTTGCCGTAATGCGCTTAGTGATAACCTGCATATAATAAGCAGGTGGGTGTCCTCTCTCCGGTTTTGTGCTCCCAACATCCGGTAAAACTACCGGGAGGTCTGCATACCCGCCGAAGAAGCCGGACCCCTGATAAAAAAGCTTGTAGGGTTATAATAAGCGCGGTCCGCGTACAAGGCAGGAGTGTCCTTTTTTCATTTATATTTTACCCCAGACAGCCTCTTTAGTCAAGCATAAAACACAAATTAACATATAAGGAAATATGCGTTTTTCGTCGGCAAAACCGCCTTCCGGCCGCCTGCCGATCATCGCCCGATACAGGCCGTTTTCTGTTTGTTTTTTAACTTTCATCGATGCCTCTTAAGCATTTTCCGTTTTTTAAAAATTGCGCAACTTCCTATAAAAACGTTATAAAAAAAGGAAAAGCGGCGCTGCACATTCAACATGCGGCGCCGCTTTTTTAAATTCAAATTCGCATTAAACCGCGCATAATATAACGCCGGTCATGCAGAATAACGTTTTTTGATATATCCTATAATTCGTAATTGTATTCATTTTCGCTGCTGCGATTTCCCCTGACAGACTTAATTCTCGCCGGAAGCCGAAATCGCGCTCTCCGGTGCAATTCGATTCTCATTCTCGACTTTATCGCCGGTTTCGGTTGTCTGTTCCGAGCTTTCGGCAGCCGATAAAGCCTCCGACGCCGCACTCTCGTTAATTTCCGACTCGTCGGTGCCGTCATTTATTCCGGAAGATGCTGTATCATTGGTGCTCGCAACGGAGGTTGTACTGTCGGCGCGCAATGTATTGCTCTCATTATCGGGAATCGATCCCGATGCATCGGCTGCCTTTGATGAAATAAAAGCAATCGGCATTTGATTTTCCGACGGTAATACTGTATCGGCCGAATTATTCCCCGTCGTACGGTCGATCACATCGCCGTCTTTAAGGTTCACCGCCGACTCATCCGGATCACCCCAGCTGCTCGAAAAAACAAGGGTTTCCTCGCCCGATGTAATGTATTTGAAGGTAAGAGAATCCCCCCTTACTATTACATCGGTAACAAATTCCCCTTTTGTATCGCTGACCTTACCGTAGCCCTTTTCGGCCGTTTTGTCGGCCGTAAGCTTTATGGTATAACTACCGTCCGAAAGCTTGAATTCGACTTCGCTCTCGCCCGAAACGGCCTCTCCGGTATTATTATCGGTGACATATACACTCAGCGAATATTCGGCCGATTTTATCTGCTGCAAGCTGTTGGTCCGGGACGCGCTGAACCACGCCCAGGTCGCCGTGCAAATGCAGGTGGCGCAAAGAGCAATACCGAGTATGCTCGGCATTAAAATATGGCTCAATGTATCGCTCTTTTTGTCCGCGCGCATATGTCTTCCCTTGTAAAAGAAGCTGTAAACCTTAAGCGAATTATTGTTGTTTACAAACGGAATAAGGGTTAAATAATGACAATCAAGCTCCCTTTTTACAAGCTTGTATTCGGTGTCATTTCCCGTATTTTCAAGACGCTCGCAAATCTCTTCGGTCTTATTATTGAAACGGCGCAAAGACACCACTGCGCCGCTGACCGCAAGCGAAACAAGTGCCAGAACAGCAACTATAACAAAAGATGTCATACAACTACTGTGTCCCGTTTTACCGGGAGCTCCCCTTTCGTTGTTATTTGTTGATATTTTGAGCAATCAAAGGGCACAAACTAAAAATAAAAAAACAAAAGCCGAAAATCGAAACAACATGTTTTCAATACTCCTGCCATGCGGCAGATTATGCCCTTTGATTGCCCCTCCGCCCGTAAATTCCGGGCGGAGAGGTCTTTAATTCAAGCTGACTTGAACCTAAAAAATCAAGTAATTAATTACTCGGCAACAACGGTATACCAAATATCACCGTTCGCCTGCTCATTCGAAACGACCTTATAACCGTCGGCCACAAAGGAGGTACCTTCACCTTCGGGGTTGTTGGACGGATCGAAGTTGACGAATGTGCCGCCCTTGACAATAATCTTGGCTCTGCCGGCGTTGTAGTTGGCATCCTGACAGTTCAGCAAGGTTTTATACTGAGCTTCAAGTGTGCTGCCGGCGGACTTCTGCTGAATATCAAAGAAACCGCCATTGATTACAGCAGTGCCCTTTTCGACATAGAGAGCGTTTACGTTACCGATGAATTTACCATCCTCGATGGTTAAATAGCCGCCATCGCGCACATCAATAACGAAACAGTCATTCTCTTTTGCAGCGAAGGTGCCGCCGGTGATGGTCAAATTACCCATCCAGCCGCGGACAGAAATCATGGACCAATCATAGGTTGCAGCGTTATAGATGTCCTGGCTGTTTGCAATGGTCTTGCCGGTCGCATTCAAAGTGACGACAGCGTTTTTAATGATTAAAGAAGCGTCGGGATCCAGATCTTCGGTCACATTGTACTTGCCGTTCCATTCAACAGCTGCTTTCAAGTCGGCAAAACTGGTAATGGGATATTGAGCGTCCTTATCGTACTGATCGTTAAAGCTGTCATTCTCAACGGTATCCTGCGTAGCATAAACGGTGATAGTGATGCCGTCCAGCGTCAGACCCTGATAGTTGTTACCGGCAGTGGTTTTCATTACGCCCTTAATGTAATATGCTCCGCTGGTTTCACTCTTCTTCAGCTTACCGGAGAATTCATCAAGCGCTGTTCCCATATCGTCAACATCTTTACTTGTTACCAGATAAAAATCGATAACATCCAAAAGATCGAAATTGCCCTCATTGGCAGCAGTTGTTCCCTTGTTGACCTGCGCCTTCCATTTCAGCGCCAGATTGCCCTTGTTGGTAATTCTGAAGCCCTCGGTCAGATAGCGGCAGCCCGGCTCCCATAAGATCTCGTCGGCGGTACGGTTGTCGGCCGTCCTGAAGGTAAGTATTTCGTTTTCGGCGCTCACCCATTTTTGGGTGGTATCGTCAAACATTTCAAGGCCGATATTGAGGTTTCCTGCCTGGATTTTATTTACCGCCGTGGATGCGGTGTCGGTAAACCATGCAAAGGTTGTGCCGATCAGCATTGCAAAGCAGACAATAAAAGCTACCGAACTTGTAAGTAATGCTCTTTTTGTGTTCGACATTTTAAAATGACACCTCCTTGTTTTACTTTCCATTTTTCATTTATATAAAACCTGTCCGGGTTTATTTTGTAAAATCAGGCAAAAATGCTTTTGCCGGTTTTAATCGGAAGTTGTTACATTGTGCGCGGTGTTTTCGGCAGCAGGAGCGGGCATGGTCCGATCCGTCCTGCCGGCCGCACCTGCATCAGCTGTGTTCTCTGACATTACGGCAGAAAGCTCGCTCGCCCGAGAAAGCTTCTCCTTCATCAAAAGGAGCTCCTGCATCATCTTCTGATTTTCTGCCCGCTCGGCCTCTATTTTATCCCGCTCCGCCTTCAAAGCGGCCTGCTGCTCCGATTTGCACTTTTTAAACAGCCTTATGCAGCGCACGCCCTCAATAAGTATCAGCAGTAAAAACGGAATAAGTATGCAAACTATGTAGCCGGGTGTGGTTTTAAGGAAGTTGAAAAAAAGTCCGACCTTCGGCAGGCGCGATTCGTATTTGCCGAGTACATACTGATAGCTTACTGCCTTTTCGTCGTCGGTATCGGTGGTAGTGCCGTAGGTTATAAATCCGGGATCGCCGTTTTCGTCGGTGATAAGCTTACGGATCTTATGGGTTACCGTCTCGCCGAAATTGGAGTCGTTCTGCGACGTGTAGGCTATTATATCGCCCTCTTCAAGGGTAGACGGGTCTACCTCCTTTACAAGGACCAGATCGCCGGCCGCAAAATCGGTCTTTTCCATTGAATCCGAAAGGACAATAAACGCCTTGTAGCCGAAAAGACTTCGGTCGGATCGGTTAAAGGTCCTTACCGATACTATGGTAAAAATCATCATGCAAACGGCGGCCGCAACTATAAGCCATACCAATATGTTTCCTATTACCTTAAGAGCCTTCAAAAAAACATCACCCTTTTTTAAAACCGGCCCGAATCTGCTGTTTTCACACCTTGCCCGTTACAATACGACTATGCAAATACCCGCCCGGGATTATTCTTGGTCTGGGTCGCGTCGGCGCACAGCGTAAAGCTGAGCTCCGCCCCCTGAGCACTGTTGCCTTCGCTTTCGGGAAAGTGAAAGCTGACGGTAAGCTCGCGGCGCTCTCCCGTTTTTAAGATATCATCCGCCGCGATGACATTCTCCCGGCTTAAATCATTCGCCGTGCCTTCATAAAAAACCTTGTCTCCATCGGAGATCGTCACCTCGAGGATATCGGCCAGATCGCCCTGTATGCTGTCAAAGTACAGTCTGTAATACACATCCCATGTGCTTTGATTTTGTATAAAAAAGTCCTTTTGCACCGTCATGCCCGGCTCGAACAAAAACTCGTGCTCGTTTATGACCGGCTTTCCGTCGTTTAAATTTATGCTTACCGTGCCGGTATGAAAAACGTTATTTTCTACGCTTACGACCTGATACACAAGAGCAACCGTGGTTACAACAAGGCATATGCACAGAATAATTATGGCCGCTATTCCGCCGGTAAGTTTTTTCGCAGTATTTGAATTACCCTTCATTTTTGTCCTCCCGCTTACGCCGCGCGAATATCAAAAGGAGTAGAATAGCTCCGGCCGAAACGGCCAAAACCGCCCACAACACCGAACCGAAAGCATCGCCCGTGCGCGGCAGAGGAGCAAGATTGTCCTCCTCGGCGACCCACCAGCGAAAATCGGCCACAAGACCGAGATTCTGATATTCGTTTCCGACCGACGTATCAAGATATGCCGTTATTTTGCAGAAAAGATCGTCCTGCTCGTTCGCCCCGGCAAGGGTGTACTGAACGCTTTCGGGCATGTCGCGCATAAGCCCGTCGTAAAGGGTCTGTCCCGTTTCGGGGATGGCTATATGTACCCTTAAAACCTCGGCTAACTTTTCATATCCGCTTCTGATGTCGGCTCTGTAGTTGACCGTTACGTTATCCTTATGCGAAACCCGAACGCAATAGTATCTGCTTTCGGTATCGCCCGGAAACATATTGACGGTATTAAAGGGAAGATTACAGCCGGCATTTTTCTCGTAAAGAGAAATAACCTTTGCCTTTTCTGTGACCGGTGCAGTCTTGCTGCTTGCCGTTTCATTTTTGTTTTCAAGCGAAGAGTTGTCCTGCTTCGGCGATGAAGTCGGCTCCGATGAGGGTAATGAGCCCGACTCAGAGCTCACCGACGACTGTGTAATTATATTGTCCGGCACGCTCACCAACGCCTCGGAGCCGTCGTTCAGACGACCGTAAACATACACACCGACAAGCGCCGCCGCACTGAGAGAAAGCAAAACAGCCAGTATTATTATCGCTGTTTTTACACCGCTTTTTTTCTCCTGTCCCATGCGAACATCACACCTCCGTTACCTTTTTAAAGCCCATAATTACAAAGGACCGTATAATTCAAATTCAAACCGCACCGGTTACCGAAAACAACAAAAAACACATAATAAAGGGCGCAGTTATACACATATCATCCTATACATGTTGTATTATACCAACATACGTATTAAAAATCAAGCGGTTTTTAGTGCTTAAAAGCACTTTTGTTAATACCGCACAACGTCTTTTGTAAGCTAAGATAAAAAAGATTTTTATGGTTTCGCTATGCCTTTTTGTAAATTACAATGTACATATTTCGCCTAAGCCCCTTAAAAAACACATTATAATCGGCGGCATGTAATAAAAGTCACATCCGCCGGTCAACCGTATTTACAATAAAAAACGGAACACGGCGCCGATTAAGGCACCATTGTCCCGCTTTTTATTTGCATTATATATTGCCTCATTCGCTCCTTAAGGCCACGACCGGATCCTTTTTAGCGGCGCTTCTCGAGGGGATGATTCCCGACACAAGGGCCAGCATAACGCTTATTAAAACAAGTATTACGGCGGCGACCGGCGGCAAAAATGCCGTAAGGCTCTGAATCCCGGTAAGGCTTCTTATTATGGCGTTTATCGGTATGCAAAGCAGATAGGTTATTCCGACGCCGAGGATGCCGGACATAAAGCCTATTATGACCGTCTCGGCATTGAACATACCCAAAACATTCCGTTTCGAAGCACCTATTGCACGCAAAATCCCGATCTCCTTGGTGCGCTCCTGCACCGATATAAGGGTTATAACCCCTATCATTATTGAGGACACTATAAGCGATATCGCCACAAAGGCAATAAGGACATAGGTCACGGCGTCGATGATGGTCGTGACCGACGACATCATTATTCCGACGTAATCAGTGTATTTGATCTTGTGCAGTTCATCCACCGAGTCATTGTAATCGGATATCATATCCTCGATTACATCCTTGTCGGCAAAGCTTGAAGCGTATATATTAACGGTCGCCGGGGAATCAAGATCCATATATCCGAACCTTATTAAATTGTCGTCATACGAATTCTCGGAAAATTCAAGTGCCGAATCGTAATACTCGGCGCACTGCTCGGTTGTAAAGGAGGCAATCTCATTATCGAGCATTAAAGCGAGTTTAGCGTCATCAAATCCGGCAAATCCGCTTTTTATACCCTCGGAATACCGGGTTTTAACCTGCTCTCTTATTGCCTTTTTGTAGGTATCGTAAAGCTCGTCGTCACTCATCGCCGAAAGGTATTTTGAAACCTGATCGGACGAAAGCCCCATGCTTTGCGCAAAGGCTGCCGTCAGGGTCTGCTCGATACTCTCACGCGTGGCGCCCTGCATGGCCTGATTTTCGGCCGCAGCCAATGTCTGTTCGGGAGGAATACTCTTAATTGCGACATAAAGCTCGGCCTTTGCCTTTTCGCCGGCCGACGAGATATATTCTTTAAAAAGACTCTCCTTCTCGGAGTTTTCAAGCTCCGAGGTGTTTTTAAACAAAAGCCCGCTTGTAACGTCTACGTCCTTGTTATTCCTTTGAGCCTTTATGGCCTCACTTTCGGCCGAACGGTTTATAACATACTCCGTAAGCTCCTTTGTATATCCGACCGAACCGGTAAGCATGGTGGACGACGCGTCCTCATTAGGACGTATAACGCCCGACACCTTAAGCTTTATTCCGTTGTCGTAAAGGTATTTAATCCCTGCATCGCTTTCGCGAAGGTCGGTATAAAGTCCGCTTGTCTCATCCTTTGTATAACAGTCCGAAACGAGCACAACACGGTAATCGCGCGAGCATATTTCGCTGTACGACCAGCTTTTTTCATCCTGTGAAAGCGCGGTTCCGTTTACCGCCGCATTCATTATTTCGTCTATCCGCTCCTTCGATATAAGTCCCAAGGCATAAAGGGTCAGATCGTCGAGCTCGTTGTTTTTGTCGAGCACTAAAACTATCTCGTCGTAGCTTTGCGGCCAGTCACCGTAGACAAGATCATACTGTTTTTTAAGTGTCCCGCTGATTTTTTCGCCGTTTTTGTCGGAAAGCAGCTCCTGCCACATGACGGCGCCTTGAGAGCCCATCGAGCTCATCGAATCCATCGCCTTCATAAGTCCCGACGATCCCGAAGTTCCCGAAAGCCTAGCCGACATATCGACCCCCATATATTCCGATATAAGGTTGTTCATCAGCTCGGACGTATCCGAATGTATCACCTTGCCCTCCTCATTTTCGGTATACACCGAAAGGGGAAGGTCGTAGCCGTACTGTATTCCGCTTATGGCCGACGATTCGTCCGTATCTTCACCGGCAGACAGCATTTTTTCTTCGAGGAATTTTTTGAAGGCGGTAAGATCGTTTTCCTGGGTGTCTATATCGTTGAGCGAATTTATCATGTCGTAAACCGCCGATTTTTTGTAAACGGCGTCGTTCGGATGATCAACGTCGCTCCGGCTTATATTCATAAAGGTCTTCATCAGCTGGGTAAGATCAACCGACGTGCGCTCAATGGTAAGCGGATATGACGACAGCGCGTTCTCCTGCGTCACATTTATATAATCGGTAGTGCCCTGCGATATCGCAAGTATAAGGGATATTCCGATTATTCCTATACTTCCGGCAAAGGAGGTAAGGGCGGTACGTCCTTTTTTGGTAAAAAGGTTTTTAAGGGAAAGCATAAAGGAGGTCGCAAAGGACATCGACGGCTTTTTCTCTTTTTTGGCCTTTTTTGCCGCATGACGGGATAATTCCGGCGAAACCGCATTTTCCCCGCCGCCCTCGGCGATTTTTAACTCGTCGGTACCATACGGGCGCGAATCGTCGATTATATTGCCGTCGAGCATTTTTACCGTTCTCGTCGCATAAAGCTCGGCCAGCTCCGGATTGTGCGTTACCATTATTATAAGGCGCTCGCTCGATATTCTTTTAAGGATCTCCATGACCTGAATGCTGGTTTCGGTGTCAAGCGCTCCGGTCGGCTCGTCGGCCAGTATTATTTCGGGATCGTTGACAAGGGCGCGCGCTATTGCGACGCGCTGCATCTGTCCTCCCGAAAGCTCGCCGGGCTTTTTGTAAAGCTGAGAGCCGAGTCCCACATCGCACAGAGCCTTTTCGGCTCTTTGTTTTCGTTCGGATTTTTTCACTCCCGAAAGACTCAGCGCCAGCTCAACATTCTGCAAAACGCTCTGATGCGGTATAAGATTGTAGCTTTGGAAAACAAATCCGACCGAATGATTCCTGTAAGCGTCCCAGTCACGGTCCTTAAAATCCTTAGTCGAACGTCCCCTTATCTGTAAATTGCCGCTCGTATAACGGTCAAGCCCGCCTATAATGTTAAGCAGGGTGGTCTTACCGCACCCCGAGGGGCCGAGTACACACACAAATTCGCTTTTCCTGAAATTAAGGGTAATCCCCTTTAAGGCCTCCACCTTACCGCCGCCGGCAGGATAATCCTTTTTTATATTTTTAAGTTCTAACATTGCCTGTTCTCCGTTTCGCACTGCATTTACCGTACATTTTTTAAATCCGTTACATGTTATTATAGTCTTTCATGAAACAAATTCATGAAAAATATGTTAATTTTCGTTTCAAAATCGACCGATCGGCAGCAGCAGATCCCGGTAAAATGATTTTTTGAAAAAATATTGTCTGATGTATGGATTTTTGCTTTTTTCGGTGCTATAATGATGGAGTAAAAACAATAAGCAGCAGAAAGGAAGATAATTGTGCTGTATATTATGGACACCGCGAATCTTGAAAAAATCCGCAATTGCGTGGAGTATTATCCGATTGACGGTGTTACAACAAATCCGTCGATTATTTCAAAGGAGCATTCCGATTTTCCGAAGCTGATAAAGCAGATACGAGAAATAATCGGCCGCGACCGCATGTTCCACATTCAGGTAACCGGCGACACTTATGACGAGATAATCCGCGAGGCCACCGATTTGAACGAATATGTCGGCGGAAACCTGTACGTAAAGGTTCCTATCTCCAAAGAGGGGCTCAAGGCAACATCCGAGCTTAAGCGCCGCGGAATGAAGGTAACCGAAACCGCTATCTTCACCCAGCAGCAGGCTCTTATCGCCGCTAAAGCCGGCGCCGATTTTGTTGCGCCTTACGTCAACCGTCTTGACAATATCGTATCGGACGGCGTAACGGTGGTTAAGGATATAGTAGATATGTTCAACGTTCAGAATATATCCACCAAGGTGCTTGCCGCGAGCTTTAAAACGGTCGAGCAGATCCACAAGATTGCCATGACCGGAGCACATGCGGTAACCATCACCCCGGAGCTTTACGATACCCTTATTTACCATCCGCTGACCCTTTACGCAATAGACGACTTCAAGGCCGACTGGTCAAGCGTTTACGGTGATAAGACCATACTTAAAATGTTTGAGAAATAAGCTTTTTGCTTAATCGCCCGTTGTAGCCGGCGGCGAAAGAATTTCGGATCGGTACAAAAAAACGCATCCGAAATCTCACGCAAAAAATCACCGGCTATCGGCATGGAATTAAATATATTCTAAAGGATCAAACGACCGGAAGGCTTAAATGCCCTCCGGTCGTTTTTCAGCTGAGAATTCCGTGAGTTACAGCCAACCGAAGCAAGGTCGGATTTTTAAATACTATTACTGTTTCTGATTTTCGGCAAAGCCGACGGTTTATTGCTTCAAAAACCAAGGCATCTATCGGTTATGGCAAAGACCGACAGATGCCTTTTGATTATTCTGATAAAGTATTGTACCGGGCAAGAAAAAAGTATTCTTGGCTTTTGGTACAACACGGTTATTCAATCGGATATACAGCGGTCGATTCAATCGGCTACCTGTTTATCCTTTTCGTCCCTTCTTTCTGCTTACGCTACCGCCGATAACAACGCCGCCGCTTACAAACAGCACGGCCAGCCACAAAATAAGATTACCGCTGTCACCGGTTTTCGGGACGTCTTCCGGAATATCGGAATTGCTTTCTGTTTTCCCCGTTTTTCCGGTTACGGTGTCGCCCTTCGATATTTCCTTTATACCGTCTTTATCGGCATAGTATCTGCCGCAGCCTTCACAGTACCAGTATTCGGTATTCCCCTCTTTGTCCGGGGTCGACGCCTTTGCCGGGAAATATACAAGGTTCTCATGACTATTTCCGTCAACTTCGCCGTACTCGGCGCCGCAGATATCGCATTTTGCTTTTTTCACACAGGTCGCCTTTCCGCCGGTGCAGCTTGCGGTTTCGTTATGTTCTTCATCAAAGCGGCAAATGCGGCTGTGCGTACCGTCGCCGTTCGACTGCCAACCCCCGAAGGTATGGCCGGAATTGACCGTCAGCGTAAGACTCGCACAGTTGCCGGCCTTGTCGGTCGCAATAACGGTTTGTTTATCGCTCGCCGGAGTGATTGTCAGACTTCCCTCGGCGGAAAGTACAACCTCTTCGCCGTTTACGGTGACGGTATCAAGATAATCGTCGCTTACCGTAAGGGTAATCGCACCGCAATAGGTCTCGCCGTTTACCGCTCCGGATATAACCGGAGATATGCTGTCGAGCACAATTCCTGCCGAGCAAAGATAAAACACGTTGCCGGCCTTATCGGTAAGCCTTACATAAACAATTGCTCTGGTGTCGGGGCTTATTACGAATTCTCCGCCGTAAAGGGTAAATTCTCTTTCGCTGAGCTGTTCGCGGTTAAGTACCTCGTCGGTTACAAGGTACTCGACCGTAACGGCCTCACCGCTGTTGTCTGTGGCGGTTATAGTCACCGTCTGATTGTCTTTGCAGAAAAGATCGAAGGACAGCTCATCCGAAAAGCCTCGCCAGCCGTAATCTTCGCCGATCGAAATCTCGCCGGTGGGTTCGGTTTTATCGATTCTGTAGGTTTTTCCACCGCTTCGGATATAACACCGTCGGATTTTCTCTTTAAATAGAAGGTAAGCGTGCCGTTGTTGTTTTCCTGAGATACGGTAAGCGTCTCACTCCACTCGCCTTCCTTCTCGTCGGTAAGGGAAAGCAGCCAGCCGTCATTCGCATTAACACAGAAATCCTCTCGCCTCCAGTCGTCGGAATCGGCGGTATATTCGCTGCCGTCGGAGATATAGGCCTTAATGCTCGCCGTAATGCCGGTGGGCTGAATAAGCTCATAGTTACCCATATCGGCTCCGGTTAATGTGAATTCGGTAAAGACTATGTCGATATTGTCGCCGATATCGGTTTTGGTAAACGAGGGGGTACCGACGGTCAAAAGCGATACGTCGTCGCCCTCTAACACACCGCCGAGCACGGGTGTGCCGTCAAGAGCAGCCGTCGGTGTCCCGTCGAAGGATTTGTCCATAACCTTTATATTCTCGACCGTAAGGGGCTTTACGGTGATATCGGCCGAGGTATCTGCCGGCTGTGATTTAAGAATGTAATTGTCCTTATCCTCACCCTCCAATTTAAACCCGGTAAAGGTTACGGTCTTTCCTGTTCCGACATTTTTGTCGCTGTACTTTGCCGTTCCGGCCTTGATTACCAGATCATCGCTTTCCGCCTTGCCGGACAAAGTACCGATATTTGTGATCTCGGCGGTTTCCTTCGAGTCATAGATCTTGCTTTCTTTTACGGCCGCACCCTCAATTGTAACCTCCCTTTGGCGAATAACTGCGGTGGTCGTCTGTGACGCTTCGCTGTAGAGGTCGGTAGTGAAAAGCGAAACGCGAACGGTATACCTTCCGGCATTCTCCGGAGCATTTTCGGTATATGCGGAATCCTCCGCGCCGTCCGGTTTATATTCGATCTTGGCCTTAGCGTCCGAATCGGCAGTAAATGTAGGAGCCGAAAGAGGATTGCCGTCGTAGTCCTTGCTATAGGGTTCAAGATCGGCAATCATAGCCGTTCTCCTTACGATTTTCAGTATAACCGAGGTGGTTTCCGGCGAGTCATTTTCCTCCCCTTCAACATATACCTCACCCATAGGATTATACTGTACCGTCAGGGTGTATTCGCCGGCTTTAAGGGAGTTCATGTACTCGTTTTTAAGGGTTATAACTCCGCCTTCGCTCACCGAATATTTATCTGCCGGAATAAGATTTGACGTGCTCTGTCCGTTTTGTATATAAATGGCCTTTACGGTGTTGCCTTTAAGGCTTACACCGAATGACTTCGGCTCGTCGGAACAAACGGTCGCGGTTATTTCTTCGGTTTGACGCTCGGAATCGCTGTAAAGCACGACTCCCGACGAATTAATAACCGTATCGTTGCCGCTTTGGTCGGTCAAACGAACATATATAAAGACCTTTTGATCGGGTTCTATATTAAAACGCGCCGAATTGCCGCTTGTGTTAAGCACCTTCCAATCGCCGATTATATCGTCCTTGGTTTCGAAGGTTTCCTCTGAGAGAAGATATTCGATTTTAACCGGTTTGCCGCTGTTGTCATCGGCCGATATTGTCACCCCGACCGTATTTTTAAAGAACAAACCGAAGGTGACCGAATTCAAAAACTCACGCCATGTGCTCGATTTGATTGCGATTACACCCACAGGAGCCTCAATGTCGCTCCACTGTGCCACAAGGGTAACGGATGACACGCTGTCGTCCGCTGCAAGATCGGCATAGGCGGTACTTGCCGTAACCGTTATATCGCCGCACTTAAAGCCCTCGAAATTCCAGCCCTCTCTTGTGGGACTCGTTATACCGTCGAGCACCTTATCACTCCACGTTACGCCGGTCCTGTCGCCGATTGCCGTTCCCCCGGCGGTGTCGAATTTTACGGTGTATTCATTGGCCCTCCATACGGGATAAAGCGTCAGCCCCTCGTTTTCCGTATAGACCGCTTCAAGACCGTATATTATATCGCCGCCGTCAATATTCGTCCAGCCGGTTTGTTTGTAGCCGGCGCGGGTAAAGAGCGCGTCTTTAAGAGTAAGGGCAACATCCTTTTGTTTAAGGTCAAAAACGGTCTCGCCTGAGCCGTTCGTCCCGGGATTGTATGTCACCGTATAGGTGATCACACTGAGTTCAAGCTGTTTGTCGAGATTGTAGCGGGGAATATAGTCCGTATTATCAGATGAAAAATATCCCGAATAATCGTTATCGCAGGCCTTACCGAAAACCACCGGAGCACCGAGGACCGGAGCCTTTCCCGTCGTTATTCCTACCGACGCACCGGACGTCATCGCACTTGTCGACAACGTCTTCCCACTGGGCAGATACACATTGTTCGCCTTGCCTGAAACTGTGTTATTTTTAACGATGGGATTGCCGCTGATTTTTAATTGGCCGTCGTATGAGGGATCAATGTAGATTCCGCCGCCGGCAGCGGCCTTGTTATTTTCAATCACGCCGCCGGAAAGATTGCATATCGAGCCGGAACGGAAGATGTAAACCGCTCCGCCGTTTCCGGTGGCCGTATTGTCCGAGATGGTGCCGCCGCTCATATTAAGAACCGAGGGCTGGCGGTTAAGATAAACGGCAGCGCCGTCCTTGGCCGAGTTGTTTTTGATGATGCCGTCGGAAAAATTGAAGGTGGTATTGTTGCCGTATGCATGTACGGCACCGCCCTCCGAGACGGCCGTATTGCCAGAAATGTCGCCGCCGGTCATACTAAGGGTGGAATTATCGTAAAGATAGATCGCGCCTCCGTATCTTTTGGCCGTGTTTCCGGTGATTTTTGTGCCGGAAATCGTGATGTCGGCGCCGGCCATGTTTATCACGCCGCCGTCATTCGAAGTGGCCGAATTCCCACTAACGGTACCGCCGATAAGATTGACCGTTCCGCCGCGTTCGGAGAAGAACACGCCGCCCTTTTGGGCCTTGTTGCCCGAAATTTCGCCGCCGTACATATTTACGGTTCCGCCCTTGCCGTCAAGACAATTAAAGTATACGGCTCCGCCGATGACTTTGCCGTTATTGCCGCTTATTTCGCCGCCGTAGATATTAAGCACACAGTTGCTGTCGTCGAGCGCTATGGCACCGCCGCCGCCACTACCGGTGACCTTGCCGCCGGTGATTTTTCCCCCGAAGAAATCGAGGGTACTCCTGTAAAGATAAATGCCCATGCCGCCCCAGCCTTTGGTTGCACCCTTGATTGTACCGGTGCCGCCGCAGTCGCATATAATCAGGTGGGCGGGCGCTTTGTTCTTCTCGCCGGCGGTTATCTTATTTATACCGTTGCTCTTATACTCCTTACCTCCGAGGCAAAGATAAAGTGTCTTTCCCGACGGCACCGCAAGATTCTTGCTGATAACGGCATTCTGAGACAAATAGACATATGCCGTATTGTTGCTGTCGTACTGAATATCGTCCGAACCGTTCCAGCTCTTATAAACGACCTTTGTGTGATCGGTATGATTCCCTACGGTTACATCGCCGCCGCATAAGCAGTGTTTATGTATAAAGGTCCAGTGGGCGTAAAGCGTATGATCTTCGCCTTTGGTTACAACGGTTGTTTCCTCTGCCTTTGTACCGCCGTCCCAGTCGGTAAACCAGCCGTCAAACCGGTAGCCGGTCCGTTTTGGCACGGGCAGAGTGCCGTAGGTACCGTTACGCTGAACCGATTTGCTTTGCTCTCCGTCACCGAGCGTACCGCCGTTCGGATCAAAGGTAACCGTCGTTTCGGGGGCGGTATTGCAAAGCCAGCCCTCATATCCGCGGTCGGGATTTACCGAATTCACCCTCGCCTCAAGACGGGCAAAATCGGGATTTTCGCATACGAATTTATCTATCGTAGACGCTGAGAGATTATACGAGTTTCCGTAAGAACGCACCGAAGCGCCGCTATCCGGAATTCCCGTAAAATAGACGCTGAGCTTCGCATTTTCGCCGAGATCCGCATTTATTTCATCCGAATCGTAGATTTTAAAGGCCGTATTCTTACTCCCGAGGTAAATATTCGGCGCAATACCGGTCGTACTGTTGCCGTAAATGTAAGGACTGTTCGCTACAAGCGTGTAGGGCGATGTAGTATTTATCCAGAAGCCGCCGCCCTCTTTTGAAGCGGTATTGCCGGTAATTGTAATGCTCCACAAAGTAAACTGTTGATCGTTTAAATATACACCGCCGCCCTTTGCAGCTGAATTCCCGGAAATGGTTCCGCCCAAAAGATAAGCACGGTTGCTGTCATCAAAATATATACCGCCGCCGTTTTCGGTTGCGGTATTATCCTTGATCTCGCCGTGATTCATCCTAATGCCGCCGATACGACTGACGTAAAATCCGCCGCCGTTTTCGGTGGCCGTATTGCCCGAAATTTCACCGCCGTACATAATTAAATTGCCGTCTTTTCCGATTTTGTTTGAAACTTCATTGATCTGAGCTACGGCTCCGCCGTTTTCGGCCGTGTTGCCGGAGATTTTACCGCCGTACATAACAAGCGGAGTGTGATCTATAGCTACCGCTCCTCCGCGTTTTATACCGGAATTTCCGGTAAGCGTTCCGCCGTAAAGATTTATGTTTGACCACTCGCCGTAAATACTTCCGCCCTTGTCCCCCTCGGTACGGCCGCCTAAAGTACCGCCGCCTGTACAGTCGCAAATATCTATGACCGAGAAGCTGTCTTTGCTTGTTCCCTCAAGAACAACCGCCGGCCGGGTTTTATCCTCGCAGGTAAAAGCCTTGCCGTTTAAACAAAGCGACAGGTGCTCTCCCTCTTTTAAAACCAGGTTGGCCGAGACATTATCGGTAAGATATACCCTGGCATATCCGTCGACAAAAACTATCTCCCCCGTGCCGTCCCAGGGCTGCCAATTATCCGGAGTTTGCTCATGCGCATGGCCGCCGGCAGTTATACTTCCGCCGCATACACAGTGGTCAATATGTCCTTTAAATTCAATCAGGTGAACGGTAGCCCCCGTCCGGATATTATATTCCTCTAAGGTCTTTTCTTCCTCAAGGGTCTTTCCGCCCCACATCAGCATTTGCCGCTCGGGCAGAATTTCCGTTTTCTCCTGTATTTTCACCTTTAAGACCGCTATCGTATCGGTCAGCTCGGCCTCAACGGTAATCGTTTCACCGCTGCTTATCGTTTGTACGTTTATCCGCATACTGTCCGCCGAAACAATGCCCGGGACAAGCGATATCACGATACATAAAGCAAGCAAAATACTAAGGACTCATTTTTTCATCGGTTATCCTCCCTTTTGCCGTCCTTTGACAGCTTGAATTCAAATTTCATTTCCAACGCCTTGAACAGCCGTTGCATAACCTCTCCGGCAATGCTTTTTATATCAAGGCTCGCAACAAAGCCGAGGACGTTTTTCTGTTCATCTTCGGGAACCTTATAAACCCTCATGGCCGCCGTTAAAAACCTCTCAAGCTTTTTCTCAAGCGGAAAATGAATATCGCATTTTTTCGCCATATAATTGCGCATGAGTCCCGCCGTGCCGATTTCCATTTCGTAAAAATCGCTGTCGGAATAATCGGGAAAATTCGATCCGAATATTTCTTTTAATTCGGCCGTTGTGTTGAGATAAATGTATTCCGACGTGTCAGGCAAAGTGTAGGCCTCGATGTAGATTTCCCTCAGATTTTCGTTGAGCTCGGTCAGAGTGAGCTGTATTGCCGTTTCCGCCGCGTAGGCGTAAACCGGCGCGAGACCGCCGCCCACAATGCTTCTTGCAGCGTCGAACTGACCTCCGAACATGTTTTTTACCAGCTCCATAAGCACCGAATCCTTTGTCGGAAAAAGATTTTGAAAGCTCCCCCTTGCAATGCCGGCTTCTTCTACTATCTGTGTAATTGTCGTCTCTTTATAGCCCTGCTCCAAAAACAGACGAACACATACGGTAAGAATTTTCCTCTTTGTTTCAATGCTGTCCTTCCGCAATGGTATAATCTCTCCCTTTAAAAACTAATATGCATATTAATTATAGCCTGTAATCTGCCCGCAGTCAGGGAATTCAACAAGAATATTTCGAAGCAAAAATCCGATAAACCATCAGTAAAAACAGCATACTTCGACATATAAATCCATTATCACCGCCAAAAGAAATGCCGGCCGTACAAAAACGACCGACATGTTTTTATAATATGTTTTACATTAAATGAGCGCACGCTTTATGCTCCTTCATTCACCGCGTTTTTCATATTTCCTGTGTTTTTCTGACATGGCGGCGACAGGTACTTTCCCCGACTCGAGCAAAGCGACCGTCTCGATATGCCTCGGGACAATAGCGTGAATAAAAATGCCGTTATCTACGCTGTCCACACGACCCTCGACGTAAGGAATATGCTGTTGACCAGTTGAGTCAGGACACCCGGATCGATTATACTGCTTCATCAGATTTCGTGACTTTAAAACATGTTTTTTATGATGGTCGATGCAATGTTTTTTCCCTCTCGGTGGTCGCTTGCTGTTTTAGAAACCGTAGTTTTGTATCTACCATCTCCATAGTAAGTAAGCCGATAGTGTTTACCGTCTTCGGTAATGGTAAATCCCAAATCCATTAGCGCCTGCCGCAAAGTTCCGCTCATCGTCCTATAAGGTCATCGGCTCTGTGTTTTGTTTCGGCTTTGGGTTGAATGGCGCACTTTGCGGCAATCTTCTCCATGAGAGAATTCACCACATTTGCCTTGGAATACAGCATGGAAACGGTGGGTGCAGCAGTATTCTCGGTTTCCGTGCTTCTCTGCATAATTTTATCCGCAAAGCCAAGTTCCACAGCCTTATTTGCGTCCATCCAGGTTTCCGCATCCATGAGGTGGCTGAGCTTCGCACGGGACAGACCGGTCTTGATCTCGTAGGCGTTGATAATGGAATCCTTCACGCTGCCGAGCATCTCAATAGCTCTCTGCATCTCATCCGAATTACCAAATGCCGCCGTCATGGGATTGTGGATCATGAGCATGGACACCGGGGACACCAGTACCTTCGTACCTGCCATAGCGATGACGGATGCTGCGGATGCCGCAATGCCATCGATTTTCACGGTCACATCACCCTTGTAGTCCATGAGCATATTGTAGATTTGGGCTGCCGCCACGCAGTCACCGCCGGGGCTGTTGATCCAGACAGTGATGTCGCCGGAGTCCGCCATCAATTCGTCCTTGAAAAGCTGCGGCGTGACGTCATCGTCAAACCAACTTTCCTCGGCGATGGTCCCGTTCAGAAACAGCGTCCTCTCCTGAACCTGCTCCTGTGTCTCCTGATTGGTCACCGTTCGGGTCTTCCAATTCCAGAATTTCTTCATCGGATTTTTCCTCCTTTCCGTCATCGGTAGGTGTATTTGCAAAAGCCCCGGCATTTTTCAGCGGGAGCATATTGCCGTTAATGAGGTACAAATCGCCGCCATCCTCTGCCGGGATACGGTCGAGGTTTTCCAGCTCACGGATGTCGTTGGCGGACATCCAGCCGTTCTGACGGCCGATAGCGTACCCGTTCATGCGGCTCTGATAATCGCCGCGCAGCAGGCCTTCCAGATTGAACTTCACGAAATATACGGCTTTTTCGTCCTTCGACAGGAGCGACCGTTGAATGGATTGCTCCCAGCGGATGACCCAGGGGTCAAGGGTGTATTTCACAAACTCAAGGGACTGCTGCTCAATATTAGAAAAGCTCGATTTTTCCAGGTCGCCGACCATGTGGGGCGGAACTCGGAAAATTCGAGCGATCTCATTAATTTGAAATTTGCGTGTTTCGAGGAACTGCGCCTGCTCCGGCGAGATGCCGATGGGCGTGTATTTCATGCCTTCCTCAAGCACGGCGATTTTATTGGCATTGCCGCTGCCGCCGAAGGTGGACTGCCAGCTCTCCCGCACACGCTGCGGGTCTTTGATCGTACCGGGGTGTTCCAACACACCGCCCGGTGCAGCACCATTGGCAAAGAACTTTGCACCATACTCCTCACAGGCGATAGCCATGCCGATGGCATTCTTCGCCATAGCGATGGGGCTGTAGCCGACCAGACCGTCAAAGCCCAAGCCGGGGATGTGGAGTACTTCCGATGGCTGAAGCGTTACGGCGTACTCCTTGTTCTTGATGGCTTCGTTATTGCCACGATAATAGGTGTAGTACAACCGACCGTTCTCGTCTCTGTCCACCGACATCTTGTTCGGCATCAAGGGATACAGAGCAACGATTTCATTTTTACCGTTGCGGATGATCTGCGCGTAAGCGTTACCCCAAAGAAGCAGATGCGTCATGAGAGTTTCCCGGAATACGAAAGAACTCATCTCCGGGTTCGGCTCATCGTGGAGCAAGCGGTAGAGCGGATGGTCAAGCGCCATTGCCTTGCCACCGCTGTCCGTGTATTTGTAGAGGTGCAGCGGCAGTCCTGCCACAGCCTCGGACAGGATGCGGACGCAGGAATACACGGCGGTCATCTGCATGGCGGAGCGTTCCGTCACCGCTTTGCCAGAGGTCGTGCCGCCGAAGAAAAAGGCGTAGTTGCTGCCAGCTGTGCGGTTTTGAGGCTTGTCCCTGGATTTGAACAGCCCTGAAAATAGTGACATAAATCCTCCTTCTGTCCTGTTTATTGGACACCATTTTTGCTATAATTAAACCATAAAGAAAGGGGCGATAATTAATGATGAATATGAAAGAGTACATGAAAAAAGTTGGCGTGACGAAAGCTAAATATGTGGAACAATGGATAGAGCGTGATTTGATACCTGGCATCATTAGAGGCGAATCACTATCTGACACAGTGTTCCCCGATTCAGCACGACGTCCATACGGATGCCCCCAGATTCGCCTTGACCGCGTCGATAAGTGCGTTCTGCGTCCGCTCCTTTTTGTGGAGCGCCTTCATGACGTCCTCGTCGATGGTGCCGGCGGTGATGATGTGGTGGATGATGACCGTATCCTTCTGCCCCTGGCGGTGAAGGCGGGCATTTGTCTGCTGATACAGTTCAAGACTCCATGTGAGACCGAACCATATGAGCGTGGAACCGCCGGACTGGAGATTCAGCCCGTGACCTGCGGAGGCCGGATGGATGATTGCCGCAGAAATCCTTCCCGCATTCCAGTCATCGATATCCTTTGAGGTCTTGATCTCCCTTACCGGAAATCTCGCCTTTATCCGCTCCGCGTCATGCTGATACCAGTAAGCGATCAGCACCGGCTTGCCGTTCGCGCCTTCAATGAGGTCTTCCAGAGCGTCAAGTTTGCGGTCGTGGATGTAATGACTGTTTTTATCCTCGTCATAGACCGCGCCGTTCGCCATCTGGAGGAGCTTGCCGGAAAGCACCGCCGCATTTGCCGCATCGATCTCCGTGCCCTTTATCTTTGCGACCATATCCTCCTTGAAAGTGTCATATACGGCCTGTTCCTGCTCGTTCATATACACGGGAACGGCGTTTATGACGCATTCCGGCAGCTTGAGATAGTCGCAGGACTTCATGGAGATCGTGATGTCCGATATCTGCGCGTATATCCGTTCCTCCGCGCCGGGGAGAGGCTTGTAGCTGAACACCACTTCGCCATTACGCTTGTCCGGGGTGAAATAGGCGTTCCGGTAATGCGTGATGTATCGTCCGAGTCGTTTTCCGAGATCGAGCAGACGGAACTGCGCCCACAGATCCATAAGACCGTTCGATGACGGCGTTCCCGTCAGCCCCACGATGCGTTTTACGTGAGGCCGGACTTTCATAAGGCTTTTGAACCGCTTTGCCTGCCATGACTTGAAGGACGAAAGCTCGTCGATGACGATCATGTCATAATCAAACGGCAGACCGCTTTTGTTCACGAGCCAGTCCACGTTCTCGCGGTTGATGATGTATACGGACACCTTCTGCATGAGCGCCGCCTTCCGTTCAGCTTCCGTTCCCACCGCCACGGAATACGTCAGTCCTTCCAGGTGATCCCATTTCCTTATTTCCGAAGGCCAGGTGTCCCTCGCCACACGCAGCGGCGCGATCACAAGCACTTTCCGTATAAGGAAGCTGTCAAGACACAGGTCGAAAAGCGCCGTCAGCGTGATCACGCTTTTTCCGAGACCCATTTCAAGCAGTACCGCCGCTACGGGGTGCGACAGAATGAACTTCGTCGCGTATGTCTGATATTCATGGGGTTCGTATCGCATTGAGTACCTCCTCGATCTGTTCCGTCCCGTCCACGCAGAAGACCTTGAAGCCGAGACTTTCCAGCTGCCGCTTCCGTCTGACCTGCAGGGGACGCATGGTTTTGCCGGGGCTTTTCAGTTCCACAAATCCGGCACAGCCTCCGGGGAAGAGAACGATACGGTCCGGCACTCCGTCAAAGCCGGGAGATACGAACTTCAGCGCGATACCTCCCATATTTTTCGCCGTTTTTACGAGTTTTCTCTCGATAGTCTTTTCATTCACTGTCTGCCTCCGTCTGTCACAGGTCACAGCAGGCACAACTTTCCCCCTATATTTACTACGCGCGTGTTCGCGCTCACGGTTTTTGCTTTCGGTTTTGTAAAAGCCGTTTTGAATATAAGGGGAAATAGTTGTGTCGTGCGTGTTCGTTACGTGCTTCTGATGTACAGACGCTGCCTGCCGTACAGGGGCTGACGCCTGATCTGTGAGGTGCGCTCCCAGCCGGTTACCTGGGACATCATGGCGGCAATGGCGTAGCTGTCGGAAGGCTTCAGATCCTCCTTCGACTTGCCGAAGCACTCGCACCATATCTCCGCGTTGCTGACCTCTGCGCGGACGGTCTTTCCCTTGTGTTCGGGAGTGCCGAACTCCGTGCCGTTGAGATAGCTCCGGCGGGCGTACAGATCCATATCGTCCCATCCGTCCGGCAGCGGCGTGTTGAGATACTCCTCGATGATGCCGACGCGCTCGTCCGCCTCCATAGCTCCGCGCTGCGCCTCTTCCGCATCGTCCAGGATGTCACCTTCAAGATAAAGCGTCTCACCGGCCTGCCATATTGCCTTTGCCTCCGCCCAGAATTGCGCCCGGAAATCCTCGTCGAAGTTCCAGGCTTTTTTCTGCCGTTTCTGATGCACCTTGATGATCCAGAATCGGCGGTTGCCTGTGATGTCGCGCAGATACCCTCTCTCGCCGTTGACAGTTGCGATGATCACGCACTGACGGGGATGACTTTCAACCACCTTGCCGTAGGAAGGACGGTACTTGTCATCGGAAGTGGAGAGGAACGCCTTGACCTTCTCGATATCCGCCTTTTTCATGCCGGCAAGCTCACCGATCTCGATCACCCAGAACCCCTGCAGCTTTTCCGCGCCGGACTTGTCGTCCATATCGGTCAGCGACAGCGTTTCGGAGTAGTATTCGGACGTGACGAGATCCTTGACGATGGTGCTTTTGCCGATGCCCTGGTCACCGTCCAGTACGGGGACGCAGTCAAACTTGATGCCGGGTACGTAGATACGCGCCACAGCCGCGGCGAAAGTCTTTCTGGTCACGGCGCGGACGTATTCTGTGTCGTCGGCTTTCAGATATTTGATGAAAAGGTCCTCCACGCGCTTTACGCCGTCCCAGGCAGGAAGGCTGTCTAGATAGTCCCTCACAGGGTGGAAGTGCCGGTCATCGGCGATCTTCGTGAAAGCCACATCGTGGTTGCGGCTTGAGAACGGCAGATAGCGGATGTCGATGATCGATTTCAGCTGCGCCGTATCCGCGTCACGCCAGAACTGGTTGCCCTTCGGCCGTTCCCACGGCAAAGGCCCCGTGACCTGTATGCGGTTCGCCATGTCGTTGAAGGCAAAGTTGCGGAAGTCCGGGTCATTGGCGAGGATCAGATTGAGGTTGTACACGCTGTTTTCGAGCAGGCTCGTCCGCGGCTGATATTTGAGCCGTTTCTTCCAATCACCGTCCCCGGCATCAACGAAGTCCGCCTCCGCTTCGGCAAGGCGCTCGTTGGCGGCAAGCAGCTTCACATCCTCCTGCTGCATGGCGAAGTCGCACATGGCGCGGAAGGAAGCCTTGTCATCATCGTCGCCGAACCTGTGGATACGGACGATGTCAAAGGCGTTGCAGAGCTTGAGGTATGCGGGGTCTTTCGCATGGTGGGAGTATACGAACTTGTCGTCCTTGATCTCCACGCCGGCAATACTGCGGGACTCGATTAGATGCCAGCGGTTCGGATTGTCGGTCTGCTCATAGACATCGGAAAGGAACGCCTCCAGTGCCTTCGTCACAGGGAAGAAGACCCTGTTGAACAGACCAACTACGCCGTCCTTCGTCAAGGGATCCTGCACCTTCTGCTGCGTGACCGTGTTTGCCTTGCTCTCGCGGGAGGAGGTCGGAAGCTGCGTGGGGTCAGTCCATTCCGGGTGCGCCGACAGGATGTCGTCCGGGTCAAGCCACTCCTTATCCGTTTCCTTGTATACAAACACTCCGTTCTGTGGTGTGGACGGCCAGTACATAAGCTGATTTGGCTGATAGCTGCACTCGTCGAAGTAATCGATGCCGAGCGCCTGCGCCACATAACGGGATACCGCCACGAACTCCTCGGAGGAGACGTCGCGGGTCATGGGGAAAATGATGCGGACTCGCGGAGAATCCTCCGTGCTGCTGTGGGTGGTGTACAGCACGGAGGTATACGGCGCGGTGGTTTCGTAGTTATCAAGGAAGGCTTTGTCGATGCGGTCGCCGTCCAGGGCGATCATGGAACGCAGCTCCACGGTGTCGATCTTGCGGCGGCCGCCTTTCAGCGTACCGCCTACAAAACCGCCGTGATCCTTTGCAGCGTCCCTCTGCGCTTTAGACATTTTCGCGTATTCCTCCGCCGACTCAGTTGTGCGGATGGTGGTCTTCAGCCGCTCCTTCAGAGCGTCGAAGGATATCGTCTTGTTGACCCATTTCTTCGCCTGCCGACTGTTTCCGTAGGATATGGCAAGGTCTCTCATCATCTGAACCTCCTGACTCTCGGCGTCTCGCCGTATTCAAAGCGTGCCTGCCTCGCCGCCGCATATGCCTTCAGAGTAGCGCCGCGGTTCATGTCGCCGAGGTAGCCGGAGTCATCGCCGAACAGCTGAAAGCCGCCGTTCCGGTCGATGCCGGGATACGCCGCGAAGTAGTCGCCGTCGATGGTTTCAAAATTGTAGTAGTTCGGCCACCCGTGATGATCGTTGTAAGCCTCGCTCTGGATATCGTCGAGCAGACCGTAGAAGGTCTCGCCCCAGGGGATTTTGCCGACCACAAGTACGGCGGTCCTCGACAGGCCACACAAGCCGTCCTCCGGCATACCGGCTTCGGCGAACCGCTTGATCTTGTCTGCGTCGGCGTCGTTCATCTGACCTTTGACCTCAACGTAGATATCGCAGTTTTCAGCGTAGGTGGCGTGGTTCACGGTCACGCCGTGGAGCAGGAAGTCCGGCAGATAATACGTGCCGTCGCCGAGGTCGTATCCTTCCGGCTCATACTCCCACTTGACCCCGCAGGCGTCGAAGAACACGGCCCACCGCGCCTCAAGGCGGGAGCGGAAGCGGTAACCCTTGTATTCGGTCTCGATTGCTTTCAGTCCGTTCACAGCGCATCCACCTCCTCGAAATCAGCATTGAAATACCGTACCGGCTGTCTGCGGCGCTTCGCCGTCTCGATCTCCACGCTCATGCCTTCGGAGATCACGTCGCCGAGAACCCACAGTTCCTGGCATTTGCCCTGCAGGACGATATCCATGAACAGAGCGAGATTCCTTTCCTCCGGGTCTTCGTCATTTACGAACTGCGGAAACATGAGGTGCGGCGCAAGCGGGATCTGCCCGTGTTCCAGCGCAAAACGGCAGAACTGCCTGGTGCGTTCCGTGTTGCCCTCGACGTCCCCGGAAAACGGGGGGCAGATGTAGACGAGCGGACGGAACGGCTTTTGATTTTTCGTATCGTTTCTCATTCAAACGACCTCCTTGTAAAGATTTGCCGAGGTCACCCTCTAACGGGTAGCCTCGGCGGGAGGTCAAAACTGACGGTTTTTATAATTTTCTCTCAACTTTTTTTCTGCGCGGCGCAGCCAGTGCGTGACCGTGGTGGGGTCAACACCGAGAGAAGCCGCGTAATCCTTCGTCGGCACGAGGTCCATATGTACCGCGATGAATGCCGCCGCCCACCTGGGCTTGTCCGCCAGAACACTGCGGACCCATTCGCAGATGGCTTCGTACTGCTCCCGCTTCTCACGGGCAAGCTCGTCCTGCCGGAAGATACGGTCATCTGCGACCTCACTCATCAGCGGCTCGGAGGTGTCAACGTCATCCTCGGTCTCATCCTTGCCGGGTTTCGCCTTCGATTCGCCCCTGTGGCGGTTCAGCTTGCGCCAGGAGTTATACTCCGGCCTGTTGTACTTCGCATCGAAGGCTTCCTGGATACGCTTCTCGCGTTCCTCCTGTGAAAGCGCCTCGCCGCCGTCCAGGTCAAGGGAGACCCACAGCTGTTCGGTTGCCTTCTCGTCCAGGTCAAGCACCTGGTAGGCTTCGTCATAACGGATTTTCAGTTTCATAATGTGTCCTTTCCGTCCGAGGCAAGGTGCGGTGGGACACAAAGAGAGCCTGCGGTGAAGATGACCACAGGCTCCGGCAATCCGAAAATGGGCGCAGGAAACTAACGGTGGGTGCATCCTCACTTCAAACGCCGCCTTTATCGCGGTGTTCTAAGTTCGCTATGCGTCCCATCGTCCTAATGGCCATCTCGGACTATGAGATTATTAATCTGGCAGCCTTCCGGCTAACCTTCGCTCATAATATACGGCAAATAATTTTTTCAGGATGGACACGCCGTGTCCGGTCAAAACTGCCGTAAAAACGCAAAAAGCCGGAGTTATCTACTTTGCCTTTCGGCTGAAATAGATAACTCCGGCGGTCAGTTCCTCGACTGGTTACGGGACTATTTGCGGTAGTTTCTGTTATTTTGGAAGCGGCTTCGATGCGTCTTCGATTGCCGCCTCCACCTGGTAGACCATATCCTTCCAGGAAATCGTCTGTTTCTTGTTGTCTTTGCCCTTGCTTTCAAGGGTCACCTTGTCACCGTCTACGATGACTTTACAGAAGAGTGGTTGGACCTGTTTGCTGCTGTGCAGGTCTCGAACCGGGCGTTCTATCATTCAGGCCGTCCTCCCTTCACATAGTCGCTGATAAGCTGATGCACCTTGGGGGACAGTTTGGCGTCAAATTCAGAGCTTTCGATCAGATCATACAGCTGCTTCGCGTCGTCCTGCAGAGAGCCGAACGGATCATCGCTTGTATAGAACACCTTTTCCCAGCACCATCTGCCATCGTCCTCCCAGACAAAGATAAAGTCAAATCCGGCAGGTTCATCTTTGTCAGCAAGTTTATAAGGGATAATAGCGAGATCCTTTTTCTTGTCAAAGCACTCAAGGGATACGATATCTGCAGCAAGTACCCATTTGAGAGCCTGGTTAAGGTGGTTCGGGTGGTAAACAGGTGTCTCATCGTCCTCTTCGGTTACAAGCCCCATCTCGGTATAACGGTCCTTCAGCATAACCATCACGCCGCCATCGTATTCCCACGAGAAGAAGTTGTCTTTGGTATCGTTGTACAGCCGTTCCAGAAACCGCTCAAGCAGATCCGTATTGGACCGCGAGATCCACAATTCCTTTTCCGTAAGCGTCTTTATGTCTGTTCCGAACAGCTGGGCAATCTTCCATACGATATCAATGCTTATTTTCTTCTTGGAGTTCTCCTTGATTGTTCTCGACAGATACCCTGCGCTGACGCCGATTATATCCTCAAGCTCTCCAACGCGCATTCCGTGTTTTTTGGCAAGAAACACTATATTGCCGGCAAGGGTACTGCTGTCGAACTCACCGAGCGAGTCGATAAATTCGCGGATATAATCCGTCTGCTCCTGCAGCAGGCTGTCATAGCCGCTTGAATCTTCATCGTGCATAAGACCGCTGATATGGGTCTCCAGCGCAGATTTCACCTCAAGCGCCTGCATGAGTTCTTCAATATTCTCAGGCTCGATAAGCCTGTATTCTTTTCCGTAAAGATCGAATCGACCTTCCATTGCTTCGTCAAACTGGCGGGACATAGTATTCCTCCTCACTGTTGTTGTACCATTATTATAATACTTGAACCGTTGAATGTCAATGGTTCAAGTATAAATCAGATGTAAATAATCCTTGAACTAAAAAAGGCACCCACCACATTGTGATGAGTGCCACGACCGGACATGCCATGTCCGTTTTTTGCTGAAAAATTTTTATTCCAATGTCACATCGTACTGCGCCAGGTATTCCTGAACCGCCCATAGCGGCTCCGGGTATTTGACGTGCAGCGCCTCATTAATCCATTGCTCCGCCGGGTTCATAGAATTATAGACCTTGCAACCGAATACCTCCATCAGCTTGTCACTGATTACCGGCGACAGTTTCAACCCGAAACATATCAGCGCGGCGGTGGTAACATTCGGCTTTGTTTCGCCGTTCGCGATCCTGCTTATGGTTTTCGGGTCTCTGCCGATTGCATCTCCAAGCTCCGTGTACTTAATTTTCTTCCAGTCCAGCAGCAGCTTCATGCACTGCGCCTGGTCGTCTGTCATCTGCCTGCGAATCGCAAGCTCCTCCGCCTGGACTTTTTTCCGGTATTCCGCCTGCGCCTCCGGAACCATGTACGCATACTGATTATTATATTTCAGCTCGAACTCGATATCATTCGGCTCACGGTTCAAAAAACACGCCGTATGATAATCCGCGCCGACCTTGCTCTTGATGGTCATATCGAAAACAAGGCAGCATTCGTCCATATGAGAACGAGCGTATTCAGTCAGATCGAGTCTGCCGTCTTCGTCAGGCTGAACATACAGCGGCGCGTTATATACATAGTGGTTGTCAATGAAAAGATAATCACCGGAATCGGTCAGCTTGCGTAGTTCGGGATTTGCAAAACGCTCTATGGCGGCGTCCTGTGCGGAAAGGGAGAAGGTCTGATTTGATTTGATGGAGCCTTTTTTAAAGCCGTGCGGTTTTACGTAGTGACCGTCAAGGTAGGTGTAAGTACCGATTGCCTGGTCGAATCCAAGTTCTACAAGACGGATTTTCGCAGCCTGCCTGGAAACAACGAAGTCCACGCCGAGGGCTTCAATGACCTGCTCCATGATTTCGCTCTCATGGCCGGCACCCAGTTCACGCATGAATCTGCTGATGTATTCTTTTGCTTTAGCCCGGAACGGTCCGGCGGGCATCTGAATACGCGGAGCAAGCTGATTGGCCTGCCGCTCCATTATTTCCGTTGCTTTCTTGGCAACGGCGGCGGCCGCTCCGCCGACCACCTCGCAGCTGATGCAGGAGGCGCTGTCGTTATACAGCTTTTCGAGTTCAAAGACCTTCCGGTGCTTTACCCAGTGAACACATTCATGGATTATCGTGTTATTGGCGCATCCGATTGTCCGCAGAAGAAACATATAAGGATCAACGACGATGGTTTTTCCGGGAATGTGCTGCGTTACTGCTGTGCCGGCTTTCGCATCGTACATTTCCGCATCCGTATCCACGAAATACAGCTGACCGTAAACGCTGCCGTCCTCGCGGATCCGCTGCATAAGGATATTCAGCCCCAGGCGTTTTGCGAGGACGTCCGGCTCTACGGTAACAGGCTTCTGACCGTAGGAGGTTATCTTCAGCGCCTCCGGGTAAAACTCCTTGAGGAACGCAGTTGCCTCGTCCTCCAGGCGGTCAAATGGAACGAAAGGAACAAGTGCATCTGAGAGAGAATTCAGCGGCGCGTTCTTCGGATTGTAGGGAGCGATAGATATGATCTCCCAGTCATCGAGGCCGCAGGCAAGGTCGCCTTCGCAGCATACTCTTACCCAGGGATAGCAGGTATCGCTGTTATCGTAGTGATAGTCGCCCTCCTTGACCTCGATTTCCAGTTCCAGACCAACCTCAAAAGCAACGCGCATTCCGGGCAGGTCGCGGACATAGACACGCTTTATGTCGGCATCGATAAATTCGACCTCACCGATCCGGTGAACATGACGGGCATACAGGTTAAGAGACTGCCAATCGCTGTTAACGTAGTCCTCGGCAGCCTGGTACAGACCGTTATAGCATTTATTCTTTACAAATTCCGCAAAAGAACGGCCCGTTGCCATATGCGCGGTCCTCCTTAAATCTTGTACTTGTCGATATCCACTTCACGGATGTCGGGGTTGGACAGCAATTGCGTCATATGCCCGGTTTCATCACGGAAGAAAACAATATGCCAGTGTGAAATCTGACCCTCGTCATCTGTTGAATTATTGCAAGCGCTTGTGATACTCTCCATATAGTTAACAGGAATCAGTAGAACCTCGTCAGAATTCTTAAAACCATAAACCATATACTTGTTTTCGCAATCAGAAATATCATCGAGCGGTCCGCGTCTGTAGCCGAACCAGTATTTATCACGATTGCCCTGACGGTATGCTTTTGAGATGCAGAATATGTACCCGCTCTTACCATCGACCGATTTATAGGTGCTGCGGCCGACCTTTTGCAGATGGATATCCGCGTTTGCTTCTACCTTGGAAACACACGCACTGACATAATCATTTGCCCTTGGAGCCGTGTCAGATCTTGAATCGACAATCGGCTTGACCGGTTCATCCGACACAGAGATCATCGCATCGTAATCTATCCCCATAGATTCACAGAATAACCGTTTCAGGACATCAAATCTGCTGATACAGAAATCCTCATAAAATTCCTTCAAAGCATCAAAATCGTCCGAGCCGGTATAATCCATATCCATCCATTCGAGATCATTTCTCGTTGTGAAGCTGTATTTGCGCTCGACTTCATCGAGATTGATATGCTGAAGGTACTTCGTGTCCTGATAGAAATTACGGTCGCGCTTACTGCGGTTAACATATTCGGGCAGATAGCACAGATTTGCGATGCAGCTTATCGGCAGACCGGCGCCGCTTGTGGCGGCAATCAGCTTTTTCATCTGTTCCTTCGGGGCTATATGTTCAACGTCGAATTTATCAATTGAAAGCTGATCCATTGCCGTGAACGTATTAAGGTAAATACAGTTAAGAAGAACATATTCCTCGCTGCGCGGATTGGCGATCTGCTTGCTTTCGGTTCTAAGCAGCAAAATGAATTTCCAGTTCTATCTTATCGTCCGTTTGTATCTGTATTGATTTATGGCTTACTCAAGGGATTATTAAATCATTTGTCCTCTAAGGGACAAAAAATCCTTTTTCTGATATATCCAATCTGAAAACGATTGGACAGTTTCTGCGTTATTATTTTAAATTGATTTGAAAAGTCTTTAGTGCAATGGGCATCAGATCCGAGCACTATTTTTTTGCCTCCCAACTGACGGTATCGTTCAATTATGGAGTACGAAGGCAGTGGCTCATCATGCGAATTATGAATAGACGAAGTGTTTACTTCTAATACTATGTTTTGCTGAACAACTTTTGAAAGAATCTTATCTAATAATCCGGAATCAATCTCCCAGCTATCAAAAAACAACCTCGGGAAATCTAAATGAGCCAACACTTGGAAACCGCCAAGCTCGATAGTCTTTAACATTATGTTGTAGTATTCATCTAGTGCTTCTGTAACTGGCAGGTTCCTCGCTCCCGGAAATGCCGCATTGTTGCAATGATGGATTCCTGCCGTAATACAATCGAATGGATAGGCGCAGTATTTAGCGAACTCATGTGGAAACAGATGTGGCTCAGAAAATTCGATCCCACTAAGTAAGGTTAATGAACTATACTTCTTCCGCAAACGATTGATTTCGCAAAAGTAATCGTCAACAACAAAGTTTTGAGTTCTATTATCCTTAATGATAGACAGGTTTTTTTCCATAGAATTGAAATCCACATGCTCGGTGAAGCAGATTATCCTAGAACCCGTTTTTTCTGCAGTCAAACAGTATTCTTCCATTGTAGACGTTCCGTCTATCGAAAATTTAGAATGAACGTGCATATCCGCAAATAATTTCATATCATGCCTCTCTCATATAAATCACGGGTAATATCAAAGGCAATAGATGCTTTAATGGTGTTAGTCCTTTCTTCGTTCACGCATTTTGCTGGTTTTATTTCTGCTGGAATTATCTCTTGAACTGCATGAACTATTTTTTTTCGTCGAGCCACTGGTTTTTTTAGAAACATTAGAAGAATCAGTTCGGCGATTCAATTTGCTTACGAGTTGTCCGCACGCAGCTTTTATACTCCCACCGCGAGATTCTCTTATTTTCACAGTCAGTCCAACATCATTTAGTTTATCACGAAAAGCGACTAATTCTTGCTTATTAGGTCGTCTGACCACCTTACAATCAGTTTCGTTGTATTGAAGAAGATTTATAAGAACATTCTTGCCACGAAACCATCTTCCCAACTGTTTTACATCGCTTAAGCGATCATTCAAGCCTGGAATTAATAAATACGCTATGGTAACAGTACGATTGTGTCTCTCAGAATACGAAAGCGTTGACTGGACAACCTCCTCGATATCATAGCCCTTCATATGGGGCATAATATAGTTTCTTGTACGTTGATTTGTTGCATGCAAAGATAATGTGAGCTGGATTTTCAAATGCTCTTCCCTAATTTTTTTCATTTGGGGTAAAGGACCAGAGGTTGAGATGGTAATCCCGTCCGTTGGAAAGTTCAGACCTTTCCGATCTCTAAGAATATGAATCGCTTTAATCACATTGTCGTAATTAAACAGCGGTTCACCCATTCCCATAAATACAATCCGGTTTACTTTTCCGCTCACCAAAACAACCTGCTGAACTATTTCAGATGGGGTAAGATTCCTAATAAAACCGTTTTTACCAGAGGCACAAAAAATGCATCCGACAGGGCATCCAATCATGGTGCTTACACAAACGGTTGTGCCTGTCTTTCGTTTAATGCTGACGGTTTCTATACAGTAACCGTCAGACAATTCAAATGCATACTTTTGGGTGTCGGGACCGCGAAAGACTTCCTTAATCCTTATCGTGCTTTGCTTTTTTCCATTTGGGCCTGAATAAAGATTATGATAGAGTTTATCTGCTTGTTCTTCTCCAATTGTTTCTGCTACTTCAGAATATGTGAATCCATAAGGATCGCTATAAATATCTTCGAGTTGAAGATGAAGCTTGGTTCCCACGATAATCTACCTCCAATTAATCGTAATAGCTATTTATTGAGCCAAAAGAAATCAGTGTTCTTTTGAAGAGTTTTCTCTAAAAATATCGATTGAATTTAACATCTGTAGTGTTCGTTCATCATTACTAAATACTGCATAGAGCGCTAAAAAAACAGTCCAACTCATGCTCTTTTTCCCATTCTCAATTGCGTTATAAGTTTGCCTCGAGATACCGATTCTCTCAGAAATGTCAGCTTGAGAAGCACCGATTCTTGCTCGCAACACAGGTAACTCAATTATTAGAGCGTCGATAAGTTCTCGCCTTTTGCTGCTTAATAGTTCCATAGTTATCTCCCTTCATATAAATTTACACTATCAAATAGCTACTTTTTTCCGTTGGTGTTGATTACATCACACGCAACCCAGCAAAAGCAATTGGCATTAAACAGTTGCAATTCAATTTTAGCTCTCTTTTTGCGGTAATCAATATGGCGGACCACACCATTACATTCAGCAAACAACGGATCGTCAATGTGTATTACATCTCCGATTTGTATTATTCTAATCGCCTTAATCAGGCCATCGGTTTCAAAAATCTTGTTTGCAAATAAACGGTCATAACCTTGAAGGCAGAAACCGCACTCAGGGCAACCAAGCGCTCTTATTACGCCTTCGACCATCATAGCGGATAAATCAACAGGTTCAGATGAATATACAAAGACATATCCCGGAAGCAAGTCAAATAGAATATCAATATTCTTTCCCTGCCTTCTTTGGCGCTTGATTATTTTTGGTGATAACGCTCTATGAATTCCAGCCTTTTCTAAAGCATTTGCGACCTGCTGACATTTCTTGGTTTCGCAGAACAAACAATAACAGTAATTCATTTGGGTAAACTCCGCCATTAGTCGAATCATTCGGCGAAGCAATTCGACTAAAAAATCGTACTTTATATTCAAACTAAGCATTATTACAGCAAGCCACTGATAATATGCGATAGTTTTGCCTCATTGGTTGGTTCACAAATCGATAAAAACAGTTCTTTGAACCATCGATGATGCGAATTCGTCGTCCACCGCAGATATTTGCAACACCAGCCTATTATCATTATATCATTTGTCGCCGAGGTTGTCAATTTGTTGCCGTAGTTGACGAGCATTTTTTGTACCATTTTTTCAAGGAATAACTCTTGATGCTGTGCCCACCAGTCAGGAAAAGACATTATTCCACTGTTCTTCTAACATGGTCTTCATTTGTGCATGTGGTGAGTTGGCGAAGCAGCATGAAGAACAAGGAACTTGACCTGCTGATCGTGGTCAATATGTTCCTGACCGGCT
>ERZ857998.734-NODE-734-length-43295-cov-3.923474_pt1 | contig 43295 bp, 27 predicted proteins | sample MGYA00519954_ERZ857998 | MGnify/ENA primary metagenome ERZ857998 (study PRJEB31778, sample SAMEA3449424) | human gut metagenome | biome: human gut; feature: human-associated habitat; material: faeces | place: United Kingdom | collected 2010/2012 ...
CATCGTGCTTTCCCTGGTTTTGATCGTGGTGCTGCTGCCGCTGCTGCTGCTTGTGTTCCTGATGCTGTTCTTCCTGTAGTTTTACCACAACATTTGCTACAAGAACAATACGCTGTGATTTTATAAGTTTCTCCGTCAATTACTGCTGTAGTTGTTGTTCCTGATGTTCTTGGTAAATCAGCACTTCTAGATGTTTCTACTTTCTTTTGAACTTGAACAATTTTATTTACAGGCTCTTGAACTACTACTTCTGATATAACTGTTTTTTCAATTTCTACTTCATTTTGATATTTTATTTTATATGTTACTTCTTTTATTCCGTCTTTTCCTTCTTTTAAAACTTTATTAGTTGTATTTGAGTCTGCACTAGTTGAATTTTTTGTTATTGTCTCATATGGGATTGCAACTTGCTCTACTACTATTTTTTCAGTGATTGGAGCATAATTTTGTAATAATTGTTCTAAAGTTGTTTCTGCACCTTCTTCTGATATTTTGGCTATTTTAACCTCATTGTATGACTTATCTGTTATTTGAATATTTTGACCAGCTGATATTTCACTATCTAAGTCTGGTATTGTTTTTTGATCTTCTTTTAATACAATATTATTTTCTTCTAATACTTCCGATACTGTAGTTTTTGAAGTTAATGCTGTCATTTCATATCCATTTTGAAGAATAATTTTTATATCCTTCAAGTTGGTATTAACTGCCATAACTCCTATTCCTGATATTAAAATTAATATAATACTTACACATATAATCTTTATTATAGAAATTGAAGCTTTTTCTTCTCTTTTCATAAAAATTTATTACCTCCTTTTTGGCAACACATTTATTATACACTTTTTTCTTATTTTTGTCAAATTTGGACTTTTCCACTTCTTTCTTAACTATATAAACATTTCTTTATATTATATGTCCTTCTGTTAAAAATATTACTTTTAATTACTTATTATAACTTCTAATTTATAATCTGTGAATAATAAATGCTTGTTATCTATATACAATTTTTTGTATTTTTTATTGTATAAATTCAAGTAATATGTTATTATATCGTTATATATTATTAAAAGAGGAGGAATAATAATGACTATTTGGATTATATTAGGAATCGTTGTAGTTCTAATAATTGCGGTTATTGGAATGTACAATAGTTTAGTTCAATCTAAAATAAAAGTTGATAATGCTTGGAGTCAAATAGATGTACAATTACAAAGAAGGTTCGATTTAATACCTAACTTTGTAGAAACAGTAAAAGGTTATATGACTCATGAAAAAGAAACTTTTGAAAAGATAGCTAGTCTTAGAACTTCATGGGCAAATGCTAATAGTGTTTCTGAAAAAGCTGAGCTAGACAACCAATTATCTACAACTTTGAAAACAATTATGGCTGTTTCAGAAAACTATCCTGAATTAAAGGCTAATCAAAATTTTTCAGAATTATCAGAAGAATTAAGAAATACAGAAAATAAAATTTCTTTTTCTAGACAATTCTATAATGATACTGTAACAATGTATAATACAAAGTTACAAGTATTCCCTTCTAATATCATTGCTGGAATGTTTAATTTTAAAGCTCGTGATTTATTCAAAGCTGAAAGTGATGAAGCTAGAAGAAATGTAAAAGTTGATTTTGGAAACAATAACTAAATAGCCGAAAAAACACTAAAGAGCTCTTAAATGAGCTCTTTAGTGTTTTATTTTTTTATATTAAATAGATCTTTTGCATTCTTATATGTGACACTAGCTACCTCTTCCAAAGTTATCTTCTTAACCTCAGCTATTTTTTTTGCCATATATTTTACATTTCTTGGATCATTTCGTCTTCCCCTCAAAGGTTCTGGCGACAAGTATGGGCTATCTGTTTCAATTAAAACTTTGTCCATTGGTACCATCTCTATAATTTCATTTGCATTTTTAGAATTTTTAAAAGTAATTGGACCAGCAAAAGATATATAGAATCCTAACTTTAATCCCTCTTTTACTAATTCACGATTTAATGGACAACAATGAAATATTCCTTTCTTTTGTACTTTATTATTCTTCAAAATTTCTAAAGTATCCATAACTGCTTCTCTTGTATGTATTACTATTGGAAGCTGTAATTCATTAGCCATTTTTATTTGCTCTATAAATGCTATTTTTTGTAATCCTTTGTTTTCTTTATTCCAATAATAATCTAATCCTATTTCACCAATTGCAACTACTTTATTATTTTTCTTCACTAAATTAGATATTTCAGCTAAATCTTTCCACAATTCATCTTCTGTTTGTGGAATATCATTTGGAGAAATACCACAAGTAGCATAAATAAATTCATATTTTTTAGACAATTCTACTGCTTTTTTTGAACCCTCTAAGCTATATCCAGCAGATACAAAATTTTCTATCTCATCATTATGTATCTTTTCAATTATTTCTTCTCTATCATCATTAAATTTTTCATCATCTAAATGTGCATGACTATCAAAAAATTTCATATAAAACTACCTTCCTAAAACTGTCACATTTGCTACCGCATATTCCTTACAATGTGATATACTCAAATCTATATTTTCAATATCTTTTAAATCAATTCCTATAATATTTAATTTTGGTCTTCCTTGTTTGTCATTTACAACTTCAAAGTCCTTCCAACAAACCTCATATTTATCTTTTATCTTCCATGAAATAGCTTTAAATGCAGCTTCTTTTGCAGCAAACCTAGCAGCATAGTGCTGATATTTCTGTGACTTTTTTTCTTCACAATATTCAATTTCTTTTTTAGTATAGACTCTTTCTAAAAACTTTGCTCCAAGATTTTCTATACTTTCTTTAATTCTTTCTATCTCAATAATATCTATACCACATGTAACTTTCATTTTTATCCCTCATTGTTTCATTAATGTTATAAAGTTTAGTATGTTAAATAGCAATGATGCCACTAATATCACCGCAATTAGTATTGTTACTGTTTTATTTTTTTCTATATTTAAGTCTTTATATAAAACATCATATTTATTTTTTACTTCTCCATATAGCTTTTCTAACTCAAATGTTTCTTGCATTCTGTGATTTAATACTGTTCCAATTTCATCTTCTGTTATTTCTTGAATCCATATTTTTTTAGTAAAATCTATAAATTCTTTTCTTGCTTTTTTTACTAGTTTTGGATTTTTAAACTTCAACTGCAATTTTTTTAGATATATTTTTTTATATAAATTCAATATGTATGTATAAAAGTATTGATTTTCATATTCATCTGGAAGAATTGTATAATTATTCATATCACTGCTTGAAGAAAATAATGTACACCCTAACTTAGTTAAGCCTACTTTTGCATATTTCCATTTTGAAAGTATTTTTATTTTTTCTTTTTCCATTTCATAATTTCTGCTATTATCTGCTGGTAATATATTAGCATACTTTATAAAATTGTGTTTTATTTTATCAAATTCATTTGTACTGTTCCATGCTTCTTGATCAATACATACATATGAATATGTCAAAAATCTTTCTGTATCAATATCTAGTTTAATAGCTCCTATATTAGAACCTGTAATATTTCTAATAAATTCTTTAAATGTTTCTACTTCATCAAAATCTCCTGTTTGTAAACGAATGTTATCATATGTATCTAAAGCAGAAATATCTTGATTTATATCTCTAAATTTATAATTAAAATTTAATAAATCTGCAAATTTAGAATCTTCATCAATATTTGTTTTAATCACTAAAAAGCATATTCCTGTACTAAAGCATATAACTTCTACTTTCTGAATTGTAAAGAAAATTCCTTTTCTATCATCTACTTTTCCTTGTATATCTTTTTTTAATGTATATTCGAAAATATTACAAGAATATTTACTAAGAATAGCGGCTCTTGTTTCTATTGGTAATTCTTCCAACCTTTTCAACTCACTACTTCCAAAACTAAAACTAGAAAATAGTAATTCTTTTGTATTAGGCAAGAAATATTTATACATAGTATAATCTTTTTCCTTTTGAAATACCTTTAATTTAAAATCCTTATCTTTTAACATTTTTAATAAATATTTGTGATACTTTCCATCTTTTATAATAAATGGATGTACAAAATATGTATATTGATAATTTATCTTTAGTTCCATTTTACCACCTTATTTTCATTTAAAATGATATTATTTTTTAGTCAACAATAATTATAATTGATTATAATAATTCATATTAATATCTTTTCCTAAATGCCATCTTCCTATAAAGTCAACTTTTAAATAATCTTCTAATTCGTATGTTGGTTCTTGAACAACATTACCTTTTTGATCAATTGCTCCCCATTTTCCGTCTTTTTTTACTGCTACATATCCATATGTATTTTGTTGTGTAGCATCATCATATATATAATCTACTATAACTTTTCCATCTTTATCAACAAATCCATATTTTCCGTTTTTCTTACTTATAAATAAAGTATGAGAATTAAATATATCTGATTCATTTTTTGCTTCAAATTTAAAATTATAGTATTTATGTTCTTCATCTTGTCTTATTTCTATATACCCTTTTTCAGTATCAATATCAAGTAATATTCCTGTCAATTTTACAGTATATGTATTGTCAATTATATCATTATTAAATTCTGCATCTTCTGCAATATATATATCTGCTTTTTCATTATAATATATAGAATTATATTTAAGTTCTACTTTAATATCTTTTTGTAAATCAATAACTCCGTATTTTCCGTCTTTCTTAGCTATAAATACTCCAGACTTTGCTTCACTCAAATATTCATAACTTGCTTCTATAGTTACTTCTCCTGTTGTTTTCATTACACCATATTTATTATCTTTTTTATATATAATTCCATTATCTATATTTTTCAAAATTTCTGTTATTTCATCAAATCCAGTTGTTAATATTTCTGTTCCATCTTTTTTTACTAATATTTGTTTTCCTGATTTTTTTACAACATAATAATCATTTCCATATACCTTAGCAATTTCGTCATATTTCATATCTAAAATAATATTTCCTGAGAAATCAACTATTCCATATTTTCCTTCTGTGTTTTTTACAATATATCCTGATTTATTATCTTTTCCTAGATTAGTAATATCTGCATATTCTGTTTTTAAAATAACTTTTCCTTCATCATCTACTATTCCATATTTTCCATCTTTTAAAATCTTTAACGCATTTTTTATTCCTGATAATGCACTAATTTGGTTATATTCACATGATAGTAATTCTTTGCCTGATAAATCTATTATTCCGTACTTACCATTTTTCTCTACTTTTAAAACATCATCTTCATACCATAAATTATCTTTTTCATCTTTATTTTGAATTGCTTCTATTTTGTCATAATCTTTAAAGATTTCCTCATTTTTGCTATTTAATGCCTTTGTTTTGTAAGTTCCTGTAGTATAATCTACATCATATGTACATAAAAACACATCGTTTTTACTATTTGGTACAATAATCATTTCTGAATAAGATGGATCTATTATTACACTTCCTGTCTCATCAATAACACCCCATTTATTATCTTTAAATGCTGCAAAATAATCTTTACTAGCAATTTTCCCTTGTTCTTTATTTTTAGTTAATACTCCTTTTATAATAAAAATAACCATAATAATAACAATAATTGCTAATATAACGGCAAATACCTTTTTCATATTTAATTTTGGCTCTTCGTACCTTCTACCTCTACTTCCTCTGCTCATTTTATTTTAGCCCCCTTTTATATAAAATATTTATTTGAATTTTCTATTATATTTTGTATTTTTTTGTAGTTTCACATTTATTTTATATCATCCTTTATAATTAGTCAATCCATTTTTCTCTAAGTTTGAGCATTTTTTCAGCAAATTTGTTTGCGTGCGAAAATTTATAAAAAATGAGGAAGGATTCGCATAAAAAAATCCTTCCTCTGTGTTGATTTAAAATATTTAATTCTAAAATCTTATTCTTCTTTTTTTCTAAATTTACAAACAATAATACTCATATCATCCTTTGCCACACCATAATTATTATCTATAGCTTCATTTAAAATTAAATCTGCTATTTTCTGAGTATTACTAGTTTCAACATCCTCTAACATATATTTAATCCACAACTCTTTATTTTTATATTCAATATTAGAATCTAAGATTCCATCTGAACACATAAGCATAATATCTCCTGCTTCTATATCTTTGTCAAAAGTCTGAATTGTTGTTTCTTCTATAATTCCTGTTGGTAAAGATGTTGATTTTATCATTTGAACTCTTTTCTTATTTTTTATATAAGTTGGACAAGCTCCACTTTTTATAAATTCTATATTTCCTTTATATAAATCTACAATCGCTATATCTAATGTTGCAAATATTTCGTTATTTTGATTTAACAATGCTGTATTTATTAAATCTAATGATATCTTTTTATCAAATCCAGATAAAAGTAGGTTTTCTAATAATCTTAATGCATGTAAACTACTATTTTTAGCCTCTTTTCCACTTCCCATTCCATCACTTATTGCCACTAAATATTTTCCATCTTTTAGCCTAATACTTAAATTGCTATCTCCTGAAGTTTCGCTTTTACTTTTAGTAGTTTCTGCTTTACCAATTGCCATAATATATTTGTCTTCTGATAAAAAGTTTAATCTTTTTCCTACACTAGTTTCATCATTTAATACTATCTTTTCTTTTAGTACTTTTGTCAATATATCTTCTATTACTTCTATTTTTGCTGTTTCCAATATTTCGTCTAAATATATTTCAATTAAAAAACGATTATCTTTTTTTATAACTAAATCTTGAACTTCTATTTCTTTTTGTCTTAACAACTCTATAATTTCCGTTTTTTGATTTTCATATTTTTCTTCTACTTCTAAATCTTTCTCTAAGTCTTTTGCCATACTTTGAATTGCCTTTGATACTCCGTTTAGCTGCCTTCCAATATTTTTTTGATTTTCTTCTACTTTTTTTCTCCATATAAAATTAGATTTACTTATTTTATATGATACATTAATAACTCTTACCATCTGTGAAATATTTTCTTCTAAATACTTACTAATATTTTTATCTTCAAATCCTACTACATAGCTGTTACAATCAGCAAATATTTTTAACAAATCTTGTGTTGTAATTTCTTGTTTATCCAACAAAAAGTCAAATATTTCACTAACAATTTCACCTTCTGTATCTGCTATATCTTCATATAACATGTTTTCTTTATATGGTTCTAGATTATTTAATAATTCAGATAAGAAAATTTGCTTATTTCCAATTTTATTATTTCCTTCTCCATAATTTACTTGTTCTGTATTTCTATATGTTGTTGCCATCTCTTGTATTGCTTCTGAAACATTATTTAAACTTTGAGCCATTTCTTTGCTTTTATTTAATGCTCTACCTGGAGCACCTGGTAAAAATTTATTAGTTCCTATAAATTCTTCTATATCAATTTTTAATGTTTTTGGAATTAATAATAATCCTAATGATGCTATTAAAATTTCTTTAAAATGTATTAATTCTACTGTATAGCCATTTGATACATATGCTAAAAGTACATTTCCTAATGTAAAACCTATAACAACTCCTATTTTACCAAACTTATTTAAAATTCCTGCTAACATTCCAGATATTGCATATGCTGCTATCATTATTGGTTCTGTTCCAGATATAACACCTAATGTTACTCCTATTGTTACTCCTGATGTAGTACCTATTAAAATTCCATTTTTCCAACCTAAAATCATAACAATTAATATGCTTAATATATTTCTAATTCCAAATCCAGCTATACTTAAATCTCCAAAGCCTCCTACTGCAATAGCAAGTAAAAGACTTGCACCTATTACTTCTTCAATTGAAAATGCCCTCTTTAAATAGAATTCTTGTATTACAACTGTTGAGTTTACAAAAATCTTATAAAATACTAGTGCTATCATTGCTAATGTAATTGTAGATAATATATCATAAATAGTAAATCCAGACATTACACATTTAACAGCTTGGATCACTAATACAGATATAAAAACATTTTTTCCTACTTTTATTTTTTCGTTTCTTTCTTGCTCATTATAACGAGGTTTGATAATAAACAAACTTATTAGCATAACTAAAGCTGTTAAAAAATAGCCAAGTACTCCGCCTACACCAAATTTAATAAAATTTCCTATTAAAGATGCTAAAACTATTCCTAATGCTGGAATAGAAGATGCAAAACATGCACCTAACATACTTATACTAAAAATTGAAAATTCATCATTTAGTCCAACAAAAGATAGCATAAATGAAACTATGTAAAGTACGATATTGTCTTTTGTAAATACATTTGAAAATATATTTAGTTTGTTTGTACTTTTTTTGTTTTCATTTTTGCTATCTAAATCTATTGTATTTTCATTTATATTTTGAAACATCCTTACCACCTCTTCTTTTTTAAGTTATTATTTAACTTTTTTTAAATTAAATATATTTTACTACTTGTCCTTTGTGGTTTTTGTCTTTTTTGGTAGCCTGTACCGAAAAAGTTTTTTACATTTTTTTATTTATATTTAGTATTTTTTTTATATTGTTTTAATATTTGATTTTTATTTTATTATATATTGTCGAAAATTGCAATATAAATTTTAATTTTAATTTTAAAAGGACTGGAATTTCCAGTCCTGATATCTTATCATGTATTATTTTAGAATTTTCTTTTTGATAAATACTATACCTGTGCCTAATATTACAAAGAATGATATTGCAACTATTGTAATTAAAATATAGTTTTTGTTTTCTCCTGTAGGTGTTGTAATTGTTACAGTTTCGCCTCTATCATATAAAGATGTATATTTTGGTGTTACTTTTCTTCCCGTTTTTGCAGTTCTAGTTACTTCAGTTATTTCTACATCATTATTTAATTCAATTTCATCTGTATTTGTTAAAATCTTCGAAGCAGTTAAACTTGCATTTTTAGATTCACCTGGCGCTATTTCTTTTTCAAGGTCAGCATTATATAAAATTGTTTTATCTACTAATTTCTTTTTTCTCGCTTCTTTAATTTCCGTAATCTTCCAGTTTTTAATTGCAGTTGCATATTGTTCTTTAAATTCTTCATACCATACTCTTATTTCTGTATTTCCAGAAGAATCTATTGAAGATGATTGGTATTTAAAGTATTCTTCCATTATAGTTGGTTTGCTAACTTCTTCATTATAATTTTCTATTGTCTTTGTCACCCACTCTGTATTTTCATCATTTGCAATCATTGTATTATCTAAATAATCATAAACTCCACTAGCCTTAATTTTAACAATTTCTCCTACCTTTTCTCCATAGCAGTAATATCTCTCTGAATCATAATCTATTTCACTATTATTTTGTACCTTAATTTCATATTCTATTTCTACTTTCGAGCCTTGAATTAATTCATTATCAATTTCTGCTTTTATTTGTCCATTTTTAGGGTTATTTTTATCTGAAGGCTCTGTATATATTACACCTTTTACTTGTTGTTCTAGTTGTAATTTTCCATCTTTTTCTACTATTTTTGCATCTGCAATTACTTGTCCATTAGCCAATGTCATTTTCATTGATTTTGCTCTCTTAGTTACATCTATTGATTGTCTTGGTCTCTCTATAACACCAAAATCTATATTTTCTATGCTGAATGTAACTTTACCAATTCCACTGGTCTCTGTCTTTCTATTATAGATATCATCTTTTAATTCAACTCCAAATGTCATAGAATTTGTCATTGAGTCCATTTTATCTATACTTGTGTCTTCGCTATCAATTTTTAATCTTGTAACATAATTGTCTAGTGCATCTGAATATCTTTTATCTGTATTTACCCTATACCATGTATTTGGATTTCCATCTTTTTCATTTTTATTATCACTTGTCCAAATCGTAGATTTGTAATCTTCAATGGTATACTTATCATCTCCCCAGGTGTATACAATTCTATATTCTCCTGGTACAAAGTCTTTTATCGTAAATGTTCCATCTTTTCCTGTTGAATCCTTATTATCTCCTTCATAAGTAGTCGTTCCAACAGAAACAGCATCTTCTTCCAGTTTTATATTTGTAACATTTCCACTTCTATCTTCTTCTTCAATAAAATCATCTATACTATATAATCCTACTTTTACTCCAGATATTGTTTTTTCTTCTTTGTCAAATTGTCCATTTCCTAATCTTTCTCTATTTGTTCCTCCTTCTGTTGGATCTACTGCATTATCCTCAAATACTGTACCTTTTATCTCTCTTGGATTTGCAACTTCTAGTATTAATCCTGGTGCATAATCCGTATCATCTTCATATGTATCTTTATTTCCTGGAACTGTACTACCTGGATTAGAATTGCTATCTATTCCTGCATAACTCTTTGTAAAATCTTTATCACTATATGTTGAATATGAATTAATTTCAACAATATTTTCTAGTCCTTCTATATTTGTTTTTTGGTTCCCATTTTTATCAAATAAAATATCTTTTACACCATTTCTTGTTAATGTATATTCTACATAAATATTTTTATTGCTTTCATTTGGGTTTATTTTCGTATCGCAATTTATGATTAACTTTCTATATTCAGCATCTTGATAAGATCTATCTAATTTGTACCTAATTTCATCCTTAATCTTACCATTTTCATAACCTGTGCCAATTGCGCCATTTTCTTCTATTGTATATCGTGCATCAAAATAATCTACTAAACTATTTATCTTAGAATATAATACTCCTGATCCATTTTTTAGAGTTATTATATACACTACTTTTACTGAAAAATCTTTATCTTGTGTTTCTTTTACGTCTGATGGGTAAATTGCTCTTGTAAACGATTTGTTTCCGAATTTTTCTCCAAATTTAACATCTACGTTAAATTCATCCTCATTTTGATCTTTATCTACAAATTTTTGATTATACATATATGTATGCTCATATCCATTTACAGTAACTTTTGCACTATATATATCTTTTGTAAGTGCTAAGTCTGGTTGCGCTCTTTCTTTTACTCCTAAATTAATATTTTCAATTGTATCAATATATTGTTCTTTGTCTGATAATATCATCTCCATTGTTTTATTTTGTCCAAAAAATTTACATGAAGCATCTTCACTTGTATTTGTTTCTGTTCTTGCAGTTATATTAAAAATATTATTGTTAGTATTATCTTTTACAATAATAGGATATTTCTGTTCATTATAACCAGTAACTCCACCTGGATATGATAAACTGCTTGCATAATTATTATGATTATAATCTAACGTATCAACATTGCCATCACTGTCTATTTTTTTATTATTTTCTATTACAGCCCAACTTTCATTGAAACTTGTTCTATTATCTAAATACGTTCCATCAATAGACTTATCAACTAGATTTTGAGAATTTGAACTTATTTCAGCTACTTTGTTTGTATTTTCTTCTTTCACGTTAACACTAACAGTCTCATAATTTAATCCATTATATGTAAACTCTATATACCCAGCTTTTTTTGTCTTTGAATTATATATATCTTCTATTTTTACATCTATCAATTCTTCATTTAAAGATATGATATTTTGAAGTTTTTCTATATCAGCTTTGTCAATCTTTCCATCATTATTAATATCCATTAATCCATTGGTATATTTATTTGTTTCTCCCGAACTTATAACTCGCGTAATTTCAGTTACATCCACTATAGATATTATACCATCTCCATTTATATCAGCCATCGACTTTGTTCCAAATACATAATTACCTTTTTCGTCTGTAATAGTCTGACCAAGAAGTTTTCCTTCCCAACTATATAACTTAACTAGTACATTTGCTAACCTTTTATCCTCTTCTTTATTACTTTCTGTGTTTTCTTCTACATCACATTTTTCATTTCCTGCCTTATTGTCTTTACCACCAACTCTTTTGTCTTCCCAAGCATATCCACTCAATTTTATATATTTTCTTTTATTTTTAAATACTACTATTTCATTTCTATTTTCCTCTTTTGGAGGTTCCTTCGTATTATATGATGCTCTAGCAACCACTTCTACAGTAGCAATATGACCTTTTCCACTTCCGGTATTATCCTTATTCGCCGTTGATGTGTAACTCCAAGTTATATAATCATCATCTACTTCATATCCAAAATATATATCTCCAACTGAAACTTCTTCTACGTAATATGTTCCTTTTAAAATGTTTCGTACTTCTATAATTCCATCACTGTTAGTCGTAAATATTGTTGCTTCGTTTTCTGTATCTACAGTTTGCATATCATCTACATGTACTATTCCTGTAATATCTTTTTTCCAACCATCACCTGTTTTAACCTGTATGTATTTGTTTTCGTCTTTTTTCTTTATTTTAAAACTTACTCCCTCTAAATTTTTTTCAGAATCTGCATCTTGTTTTATTATTTTAAGGTTTCCTGTTTGTTTTTTGTTTTTTGCCTCATATACTACAGTCTTTGTGGATTTTACTTTAACTGAATCTTCTACCATAACCGTATATCCATAATTAGAATTTGATACTTCCTTTACTTTATATTCTCCCGTAATTATATTTTCAAGATTTATTTCTCCATTTTCATCTGTGGTATAAGATTTGTCTAAAGTTTTATCAGGACCTTTTACACTGAATTTTACCCCTTTTAATCTTTCGCCAGTTTCTTCATCTTCTTTTATTATTTTTAAATTTCCTGTAAAGTTCATCCATTTAATTGACTTTTCATTACTAACTACTTTGTTTTCTACATCTGATTGACTTTTATCTTCAAATTTTCTAAATGTGACTACATCTTGTGTAGTTGAACTATAGCTATATTTTGCCTGTCTATAAACCTTCTGCCCTTTTTTCACTGTCGCACTAGTTTTTGCTCTAAGCTCAATATACGCAATTCCGTTTTTTATAGTCCTCTTCTTTTACATAAATGGAAAACTCAATTTCTTTATTTTTATATTCTTTTTTAATCTTATAATTTCCTGAACCATTATTTTCAATGCCACTATTATTCGAGTTACTCCATACATCGCAATAAACAGTTTTTTTATTATAATTATAAGCATAAAACATCAACTCTGCTTCTGTACTAGAACATTTAAATTTAAATGTACTTAATTTTTTCATTGCAATTCCATCTGGATGTTGTTCTTCAACTTGAATAGGATTTTCATCTTCCACCTTAGTCAAATCAAATTTTAAATTTTCTGCTTCTTCATTGACATTTGTATAAGATGCACTACCTGTATATCCTTTAAATTTATATTCGCTTCCATCTCCCGCAACACCAACACCTGCTTGAACACATAAAGCATCCCCTGTTTTTTCTTCTCCATAAAAATATCTACTACCATAATTATTAGAATATCCATGCGAATTATATCGACTATATGTAAACTTAGCATTTGAAGGTGCTGCAGCCTGCACATTATCACTTCCTGCAATAAGTGTTGCTATAATTATAATACCTAACAAAGATATCTTTCCAATTTTTAAAATTCCATATTTATAAAATAAGAAAACACCAATTATCACTAAAGCTGCTAACACTATACCTACTGATATATAAACTAATGCTCCAGTACTAACAGATATAATTAAGTCTACTTTTGAAAAATCATCTTCTGTTTCTATTTTATTTCCTGGTTTTGAATCTATATCCTCTATTCCTAAAGAATTTTTCATTTCTCGTATTTCAGCCTTATTAGTAAAAGTTCCTGTAGAATTTGATGTCATGGTTTTTGTAAGAATTAACTCTAATTCCATACTCTCACCTGGTTTTATACTTTGGTTTGTAGTATTTACAGCTTCACCATTACTATTAATTGTCCAATTCTTGTTCATCTCTGATGTAAAATTAAATCCCTCTGGTATATAATCAGCAACTTTTACATTAGTTACTGGTAATTCACCTTCATTAGTTACTATTAACTTATAATTAACAACAATAGTTGCTCCTTGAATTTCTTTAGATTTTATTTCAATTTTTGCTAATTGCTCCTTGTCATATGTATATTCTTTTGTTCCACTTGTAGTTATTACTTGTACTTTAGAAATATATTTATCTAACTTCACATCACATATTTTGTTTTTTATTAATCCTATATCTATATTAGAAACCGTTGCATTTAAATCTATTGTGTCTGTTATACCTACCTTTGTCTTTTCTCCCATCAACATAATTTCCTTAACAACAGCATCTGAATTCATATTATTTGATATGCCACTTTTTTGATATTCTGTAATAGAATATATATTTGTATCATAATTAAAAATAACAATATAATTTCCACTTTCTAGTTCTGTAAAATAATATTTACCTTCAGAATCTGTAGTAGTTCTCTTACTTATTTGACTAGAATCTTTACTATTTACTAATATAACCGGTATTCCACTTAGTCCTTTTTCAGTTGTCTGTCTTTTTCCATCTTCATTTTCATCTTCCCAAGCTATTCCTGATATATTATATAGTGACGGAATATTGGGATCATCTGGAACATTCGGATTATCTGGATTATCTGGATTGTCTGGATTGTCTGGATTATCTGGTTCTTCATTTTCTTCATAATTGTATGGAAGAATTACATGTGTAATTGTATTTGAAACTTTTGATTCTATATTATCTTCCTCTAAAATTCCTGATACTGTTGCATTATTCTCTATCTTTTCCTTTTCCAATACAAGTCCAGCTTTAGTTTTTACTTTTATACTAACACTTTTTCCGTAAGGTATAGTAAGACATAAATCAACATTTGGTAACCTATTTCCATCTTCATCTGTTAATTTTCCTATATTTTCTATAACATTTTCTTCCTCTTTATATATTCCTGTTGATTTATAATTCTCAATTTGTCCATTTTCATCTTTTTCTTCTTCCTCAACTTCTTCTTTATAGTTATTATATATAATTTTTACAGGTTCTACTTCTTCTGGCAAGAAATCTATTACCCTAACCCCTATAGAAGAAACAAATTCATTTTGTAAATTACCTTTCCCAGTATTAGTAACTATTATTTCATAATCAATTTCATCTCCATATTTTACTTCTTCACCTTCATTTTCAGAAGTCATTACTATAGATACACTATCGTAGCCATATAGAATTCGATTTTGGTTTGAAGAATAAATTTTATTTTCTATTTCTACATTTGCAATAGCCGTTAACTCAACTTCTGAATTTTCTGTCTTTTCTTCTATTTTACTACTATTTATATATCCTGCAATCAAATATTTTTTGTTAGTCTGTATCTTTACAGAGATATTATTTTCATCTATATTGGCTACTTTGTTTAAATCTAGTTTTGACCCCCCACCTTCATAATTTGGATCTATCAAAATATAATCTAATTCAAATTCTTTTGGTACTTTTACCGTCGCTGTTACTTCTTCCCTAGAATTACTTGTTACTAAAAGAGTATAAGTCCATGTATCCTTTTCAGAGCCTAAAAAAGCCCCTAAAAAAACTTTTGCTTCAGCTCTCTCTATTTTATTAGTAATATTATAATCCATCACTTGATTTTTTTCTGCATATACTTTTATATTAGTAGTAATTTGTTGTTCATTATTACTCTCTGCTAAATCCTTTACTTGTACTTCATAAAACTTATTAACACTTTTTCCTGATTCTAATGTTTCTATTTCTATTTCCTTTTGTTTTAATTCAGTATCAAAATTATAACAATATTTGCCTGTTTCTTTATTATATTCCGCTTCCAATTCACCATAAACAGTACCTTCTGGAATAGTTCCAACAACCTTAACATTATCAATCTGTTTATCAGAAGTATTTGTCACTTTAATATTATATTTAATAAACTCTCCTTCATAAACAGTATCTCCATCTTTTAAAGTTGTATCACCTCTTACTGGCACAACTTCTACTTTCAATCCATCCACATTTTCTGATGTAGTATTCAATGTATCTCCAACATTAGAAGCTATAATTTGTTCACTTTGGTTTGATACTTCTTCTTTATAATTTTCTATTTTTATTTGTTTACTTTTTTCTTCAACTTGTGTGCTTCCATCTAAAGTATATTGGTTTGCATATATTAAATTTACATTTTCTATTGCTCCCTCAATATCCTTTTTCAATATTACTGTAGCAGATATTTTTACATCTGTTATTAACCCCAATGAATTATCATTGTAACTAGTTTGCTCTCCTATTAAATTAGCTACAATCACTATATTTCCATTTTTATTTGTTTCCAAATATGGATCTTGCAATTCTAATCCATTTGCATAAACAACAGAACTATTTCCTAATATAACCTTTTCAACTTGACTTGGAAGCTCTATTTTTATTTTTGGATTTTTTAACATATTATCATTTATAGTATTTGCATTTGTATATACATCAAATGTGATTTCATTTTGTTGCTTATTTGTCCATTGATCATTATTTACTTCTAATGTTACATTTGTTTTTGAATCTTTTATATCAATCTTGTTTTCATATTCTTTACTATATACTTCTATTTCTTGCTCAGTTTCATTTATTGTCTCACTTCTTACCCCTATTAAACTTCCTACTGTCTTTATTTTAGAATTATTAATCTCTAACATGCTACTCTTAATTACTTTTGTATTTTCAATATTTAAAATACCCTCATTTTGAATATTACTTGTTTTTATTATTATAGCTTGTGGTTCATTTTCATAGTTAATTGTAACAGTTCCATCTTGTTCAAATTCTGTATCTTTATTAATTGTTGCAATTAAATTTTGATTATTATCTAATATACTAATTTCTCCATCTAATCCCAAAACTCTTGTTACATCGCTTTTTCTTATTTTTGTACTTTTATAAACTAAATCTCCCTTATTTTCTACATCAATTTCTGTTTCACTATTATTGTTATTTACTTTTACAAAATTATTATTTTCTAATATTTTTATTTTTTCTTGTGATTCCTTTTTACTAATTAATACACTTTGTTTTTCTGTATATACTGTATCATAATTTGTTCCATTAATTATATTTGATTTTATATATCCATTAGCTATATCCGGTGTATTATATGATATATTAGTTAATTCTCCAATATTTTCTTTAACTTTACCTGTAAGCTCATCTTCTGCACTTGCCAATCTATCATCTTCAAATAATGATGCTTTTACTGAAATTTTAATATCTAATTCTCTTTCAATCGGTTGTTCAATATATGTATCATAATAACAAATTACTAAATACTCATCTTTAGCATCTTTGCTAGGTTCTGAACTACTAATTGGCTCTCCATTTTCATTTTCATTGCTAGCTTTAATTACAACTGTTCCTGTTGTGTTATCGTATTGATAGTTTTCTTGTATCTCTTCTGTTTTTCCATTTGTAGCTTCTGTACTTTTTGCAACCACCTTAACATCATATGGATATTTTCCATCAATTTGATTAAGTCCAATATTCAATTCACTTTCTCTAGTTGGAATGTATTCTCTTAACTCTTCTTCGTTATTTTCCACTTTTACATCGTATTGTATTAAAGTTCCTTTATCTTGATCTGATATATTATAGTTAATATATTTATCTAAATTAACTTCTAATTTCATTCTAGAGTTATCTGCACCAACACTAACATTTCTTATGAATTGCATAAAAAACAGTATGCTTAAACAAACTACTGCTAATAAAGTTGTACATAACACTATTTTCTGATAAATCTTATTTTTCATCTAGCTCCTCCTCTGCCCCTTTAAATACATCTAAAAATGGACTTATATATTTAAAATATTTATACTTTTCCTTACTATATATAGTACTTATTTTCGTTTTCAAAATCAATATAAGTTTTTTCCTGCTTAACCAAATATTACATTTTCCATCTGTAATACCTTTAGGGACAGTCATTTAGCCTTGTTTTAATACACTTTCTTTAAATTTTATTTACAATTTAATTACAAATTTCTCTTTTATATTACAAAAAACTCTCCAATTAGTTATTTGCGTAAAGAAAAAAGGATTAAATCTATTCAGATTTAATCCTTTTTGGTTTTATATTATAAAGTCTTCTTTTTTATTATTACTACTCCAGCTCCTAAAATTACTAATGCTATTACTCCTATCATTATTGGTACAATAAATTCTAGATTAGCACCCGTACTTGGTGTTACGATTACTGTTTCTGCTATACTTTCGTCTGACTCTTTAGTTTCTTCTTGTCCTGGAATATAATTTCCTGGTGTTGAAATTAGTTTTGAACCTCCGTCCTTTGTCAATTCTGTAATTTCTGATTCATTGTCTAATGAAATCTCATCTGAATTTGATAGTACTTTAGAAACATTTAAATTTACTGTTGCTGATTCAGTAGGTTTTAATTTTTGTCCTTTTAGACTTTCTGTGTAAAGAATTGTCTTGTCAGCTATAGTTGAATCTTCATTCTCGTATACTTCTTTTGCAACAATGTTTTTAATTTCATCTAAGCTCTTTACAGTCCATTCTTTATTTTTCTCAGCTTCAAATCCCCAATTTTTATCTAAGTAATCTATAATTGATGTTGGTGTTATAGTAACTTCATTGCCTGATTTAATTCCATATTTATAAAAGTCCTCTGATACATAATCTAATTCACTATTATTAGTTACTTTTATTTCATATTCTACTTCAACTGTTGCTCCTTGAATTAACTCATTGTCTAGTTCTAATTTAACAAGTCCATTTTTTGGTGTAGTAGTACTTGATGGTCCCATATATGTTACATGATTTCTTTCTCCTGTAATATTTCCTTTTTCATCTATTGTCATATCTGCGATTACTTGACCATTTGCTAATGTAACTTTAAATGTATTTACTCTTTTTCTTAAAGCTAAATCTTGTCTTGCTCTCTCTACAATACCAAAGTCTATATTTTCAATCTTAAAGTCTGGACTTTTAAATTTATCAGTTGTTGGTTCTATTGTAGTTGTTGTTGTGTATTCTACACTAATTCCCATTGTTGGTGTTGTTGAATCCATTTTATCAATTGTAGTAGCTGTTTTATTTGTAACTTCTGCAATTTCATCATCAATTTTTTCCCTTGTATTATAATTATCAATTGCATCAGTATATCTAGTATCTACATCTGTTTTATACCATTCTTTATTTGTAACATTTGCATCATATCTATTTTTGTCATAAACTGTTCCTTTGTAATTTTGAACTGTATATTCTTTATCTCCCCAAGTATAAGTTAATGTGTAATCACCTGGTATATACCCTGAAATATAGAAGTCACCATTTTCATCTGTTGTTGCTTCATATACTTTTCCGCTTTCTATATTCTCTTTAAGTGTAACTTTTACATCTTTAATTCCCTTTTCTCCGTCTGTATACATTCCATCACCTTGTCTTACTTCTCCTGTCTTTAATTCATTTGAAGTAGAATCTAAGAATACCTTACCTGTCATCTCTCTTGCCTTATCTGCAACTACTAATTTTAAACCTGGTGCTGAATCTGTATCATCCTCATATGTTGTTTTATCTCCTGGTACTGCATTTCCTGGGTTTGAATCCGTATCTATTCCTGCATATACTTTTCCATCTGTATCAAATACAGAATAAGAATTGATTTCTACAACATTATCTAAGTTTTCTTTATCGTTCAAGATTTTAAGTACAGCATCTCTATTTAATTCGAATTGTACATAAACATCTGCTGATTTATTATGTTCTATCTTTGAATTTGTATTAATAATTACTTTTTGATATTTATCATTATAACTTTGACTACCACTGTTTGAAATATCTCCTGTTACATTTCCTTTTTCGTCAATTCCTGTTCCTGTTTTTATTAATGTATAATTTGAATCATAGTAATCTACTATGTTATTTACTTGTACTTGTAAATTAGAAGATTCATTTTTCATTGATATTTTATAGGTTACATATACTTTTAATTCTTTGCTCTTATCTGAACTTGTATATTCTTTATCAGCTTCATAAATCGCTCTTGTATATGACATGTTTCCATATTTATTTCCAAATTTAACTCCTACATTAAATCCGTCTCCATATTCTCCTTGATTATTAAATCTGTTTGCATACTCATATATATGGTTATATCCATTTATTGCAACATTTACATTATATAAATCTTTTACTAATGCAATGTCTGGTTGCTCTCTTTCATATAAACCTAAATTTATATACTTAATTTCTTCTTGTCCTGGAGTAAAGTGGTCTTTTATAACATATCCTGTTTCATTTGTATTAGCTGTTATTGGATATAATCCTGTATTGTTAAGCGTTGATGTATGTTTATTTTTGTCAATGTTATAATTTAAATCATATTTTGGATTTCCAGCACTATCTTTTGTAATACCTTTATTACTTTCTATACTTCCTTCTATTACTGAGAATCCTTTATTAAATTCATCTCTTACACTACTATTTTCAGCAGCTTTTGAACCATTATCTTTATCAATATGAGGTATTACATTTGTATAAGTTAATCCATCATATTCAAATTCTATATAATAATTTCCTAATTCATCTACTAAAACATCTGTAAATAAGTATTTTCCTCCATCAGCTGTCTTAGCTTCTTTCACTACTTTACCTGTTGTTTTATCAATTAATCTCACAGTAATTCCATCTAATAATATATCGTTTGAATCATAATCATTATCTTTATATAAATGATTTCTTTTAGATTTTTTATTCTCAACATAATCTTCATCTACCCATACATATCCAGAAAGCTTAATGTATTTTTGCGGATTTGGAATTTGAAGTTCTTCTGTCTTATCTACAGTAATTGACTTTTCTTGTCCTTCGCTTATAATTTCATAACCGTAATTTGGGTTTTTAGTTTCATAAGCTACATATGTACCTACAACTAAGTTTTCAATTGTAATCTCACCATTTTTGTCTGTTATAAATTCTGTTGCATCTTCTTTTTTATCTGTATAAGATACTGTGTCATTTTCTACTTTTACCCATTTTTTAGTATCTTTATTTTGTACATAAAATCCTACACCTTGTAATTTTATTTTTATATTATCTTTGTTAACTTTTATAACTTTTAAATTTCCTAATATTTTTATATTATAATCAAAAGTTTGATTTATATCTATTTCTTCATTACTATAGTTATATTGTAATAGGTTTTGTTGACTCATACTTGTACTTTCCCAGAATTTAATAGTTACATGTTTTACATTGGCTTTACCTTTTACTGTAATTTTCTTTATCTGGCTTGTACCATCTGTTGGCATCTTTACACTAATATAAAACTCATTTCCACTTTTAATTTGATTTATATTAGAATATTTAGAATATTGATTATCATTTATACGTTTTTCAAAACATTTTATTTCCATTTTTGAATTTTTATCTGTTATTACATTAATTTCTGATAATTTTTCAGGAAATTCATATTTAAATGGTCCTACTCTTAAATATTGTTCATTTCCTTCTGTATATTGTGTTACTTTTATTTTACTTTTATCTGTTTTATCAGTTATTTGTGTCAAATTTCCATTTTTGTAATTATTAGCATACTCTTCTGCTTCTGTTTCTATTGATGTATTAAAATTACCTTTTGAATTATTTACGAAATCCTGTTTAATTCCATGTTTATATCCAACTTCTGAACGCCATGTACCTAAATAATTCCATATTGCATTTTGCACTGGTAAATTTTCAACATCACTTCCTCCATAATTTTCTAATGTTCCTCTTTTATTTGATAAAATTGCTGCCAATTTAGCATTATGCCAACTCTCTACTGTTGCACCATTTCCTGTTGATTTATTTCCTGTTATATTTATTTCAGTAATTAATTTATATGTAGATCCATACATACTTTGATGATGTTGTGCACAAAGTAAAGTTTCATTATAGCATAAATCATTATATGAAAAATACTTTGATTCAGCATTTACTGAATTCGTAATAACAAAACTTCCTAGTAATATCATAAAACATAAAACTGCTAATTTTTTTATCTTACTCATTTTTATACCTCCTTTCCTTTCTATTTTCTATCACCTTTTATGTATTTTTTTCTTATTATAATAAATGTTGGAATTCCTAATGCAATTATAGCTATAATTGTAATTGCTATATAAACTTCTCCACCTGTTTTTAAACTTAATATTGCATCTGCTGAGCCATAATCACTTTCTCCATTTACTCTATTTCCAGGAGTTGATTTGCTATCAGCTATTCCTAGTTCATTATAACTTTCTGCAATTTCCGCTGTATTATTTATTAAACCTGTATTATTTTCTGTCATTGCCTTTGTTAATGTCAATTTAACTGATTTTGATTGTCCTGCTGTTATTTTTTCGTTTGCTAAACTTGTATTATAAAGATCTGTTCCTGTTTGATACCAATCTTTATTTAATTCAGAACTAAATTTCAAGTCACTTGGCATGTAATCTACTATTTTTCTTACATATCCGTCAACTTCACCTATGTTTGTTACTTTTATTTCGTATTCAATAATAACTGTTGTTCCATTAATTTTCTTTCCATCTAATTCTGCTTTGGCTACAGTTGCATCAGTATATTCTTTTACTGTTGTTCCTGCTGAATTTTGAATTAGTATTTTACTAATATATTTGTCTAATCTAAAGTTAAAGTTCTTTAATTCAATTAATCCAATATTAATATTAGAAACATTTTCATTATTTATTTCTATAATATCTGTTGAAGCTACTTGTTGTTTTTCGTTTTCTATTGATAATTCATTTGTCATAACATCTGAATTTCTGCTTTCATCAACATTCTCTGCTTTGTATTTTGTTAATGCATATTGAGTTTTATTATATTCAAATACAACAATGTATTTTCCGCTTCCTATATTATTTAATACATACACTCCATTATCATTTGTTGTTGCCTCTAGTACGTTTCCTTTTGTGTCTTTAACTAAATTGTTTGTTTTTGTATTTAATAAATGTACTTTTATATTAGATAATGTTTTTTCTGAATCATCTCTTTGTCCATTTGCATTTTCATCAAACCAAGCAACACCTGTTATCATTTTGCTTCCATTTGCAATATCTTCATTACCTTTTCCATCCTCATCTTTATCTGTATCTGCGTTTTCTTTATTTGCTTCAATAATATGATTTATTTCTGAAGTCGTTGCAACTCTTTCTCCTAACATCTCTGCATATGCAACATTTGTAATTGGTTCTGCATTTGTTCTATCTACTGAATATTTTACTGTAGTTGATATTTTAATTGTGCTCTCAGATTGTGAAGCTATATCACAAGAAATTTCTATATCATTTATATCTTTATATGCTTCTATTGTTTCATCATCAAATGTTACACTATCTACTGTTAAACTACTTGGTATTTTATCTATTATTTTTAGTCCACTTACTCCTTCTGTTCCATTATTTTTTACTGTAATTGTATATTCAATGTTATCTCCTGCTTTTACATATTGACTTTGTGTGTTCGTCGTCATATTTAATGCAACATTTACTTTATTTATATTTTCTTCTATACGATTAGATTTATATTCACTTTTTCCTTCTTTGGCTATTACTGAGAATCCTATTTTATTTGTACTATCTAATTTTTTAATAGACATATCATAACTTAAAACTTTTACTTCTCCAGCTCCCAAAGAACCTATATTCATTTCGTCTCTATAATCTATTTCTTCACTATTTATAGATTCATCTTGATTTGCATTTTCTCCTGTTTTCATTCCTGTTAATAATACTACTCTAGATGGTTCTATATTATCAGATTTATTAGTATTTATTATTACATCTTCGCTTTTAGAATTTGCTAAATTTTCTATAATAGCAAAATATCTTACTGTTCCAGATTCATATAAATCTACTTTTCTATCAGTAACTCTTTTTACACTTACTCGTATATCTCCACTTTCTGTTAATAATTGAGATTCATTTGATTTTTTAATAACATCTCCATATTGTGCTTGTACTGTATTTAATAATTTTGTTCCTGACTCAACTCCAGCATTTACTCTTACTTCATATGTTCCTGTTATAACTTCTCCAGCTCTTATTTTATCTATTTTAGCATTATAAGTTTTATCAGTTAATTCTTTATAATAAGAAGCTCCTGTATATTCATAATTTTCTTGTGGTTCTACTAATGTTGTACCTTCTGGAACATCTCCTTGTAATGTTACATTTGTAAGATCTTCACTTCCTACATTAGATACTTCAATTTTATATTTAATAACTTCTCCGTTTTTTACTGTACTATTAGATGCTACTTCTGAACCAGAAACTGTTGGAGTTAGTTTTGTTTCTAATTTTGGTCCTATTCCTGTTTCTAATTCTATAGTAGTTGCTTTCATTTCGCCTTCAGTTTTTGATAGGCTGTTTGTATATTGTACTGTATAGCCTTGTTTTGCTGATTGATTATATTCTAATAATTCTGGTATTTCTACTTTATATGTTCCTTTTATACTTGATTGTGCTTCTAAACTTGGTACATCAATTAAATATTTTCTTACTTTACTTGTATCTGTTATTTCTTCAGTCCAAGCATTTCCAGAATCTTTTACATCTGTAGTTGCATCTTCTTTTTCTGTATAATATATTTTTGCTCCATCTATACCTTCTAAAGTAATTCCCTCTAGTAATTTTATATCCATATTGTTTTCTTTATTTTTAGTTGGGAATGTTCCTATTATTTTAACATTTTCAATTGCATTTTCATTATTATTAACTATTTCTATTTCTGTCTCTAATTGTTTTGTTTTACTTCCTCTTGCCAATGCTACTTTTTTTGTTTCTTCTTGACCTATTGTCTCAACATTTAATTCCTTTATGCTGTTTATAGCAGTAACATCTTTTGGTGCTACAATTCTAATTTCTTTTGAATCACTATTTGTTTCTTCATTGTTTTGATATATCATAGTTATTTTAGAATCTTTTGTAGCAGATTTTTTATTAACATTAATATTTGCATTTACTACAATAACTGTTCCTTCAATACTTAAGTCTTTGTAATTCTTTTGTTCTCCTTCTAAATAAACTTTTAGAGTTCTTCCAGTTACTTCGTAATTTTTTACCTTTAATTCATTATCATAAATTAAATCTACACTATTTACTTTTATTTCTTCTACTTCTTCTGGTAATTCAAATGTAATTGTTGGATTTTTATATAAATTATATTGTTCACTATTTCCTTTTAATATTGCTTTCATTTCCACTGTATTATCAACAACTGTGGATAATGTTTCTTTATTTACTTCTAATCTTGCTTCTGTTTTTGATTCCACTAATTTTATTGTTGATTCTACTTTATTAGTAATTTCTGTATTATATCCATATTCAATAGTTGTATTAAGCTCTGTTGCTTTTTTTATTAAATCTTTGTTTTGATTTTCTTTTATAGTTTTAGTATGTACTAATTCTAAGTCTCCTTCTTTAATAGGTGCTGTTGTTTTTACTTCTATTGCACTAGGTTCTTTTCCTTCATAATCAATAACAATATTTTGATTTTCATCAACTGGTGTTGTATTATCTATTGTTGCAAGAACTTCACCATTTTCATTTGTTATTGTTATTTTTCCATTTTCTCCAAGTACTTTATCAAATTCTTCTTTTTTTATAGTAGTTTTATTGTATACAACATTTGCACTTGCTTCTTCATCATCACCTACATAGTTAGTTGCTTTTTCTGCAACTTTAATATAATCTTCAGCATTTGCTAAATTTACTGCAATTTTTGTTGTTTCTTCATAACTTCTATCTATTCCTGAATACAATTTTCCTTTATAAATTGAACTTTCACTATTTGATGCTGTTGTTTGTATTATAGCATCTTTTTCTTCACTTAATTGTGTTTTGTCTATAACTGTATTAGTTGAAAGCTCTTTTCCATCATATAATGTTACTTTTATTTCTGGTTGTAATGTAATATTATCTAATGTTGAATCTTTATCATAGATTAATGTCAAAACAACTTTTTCATTACCTTCTTTTTTCCATAAAATGTTGTTTTGTTCATTTGGTTCATTAGTAAATTTAATTTCAACTGCAGATTCTTCATATTTATAATCCCAATGTGTCATAGTATTAAAATCTATTTTTTTCACTATAGTTGGTTGTTTATTATTTATAGTTGGTATTTTCATTTGAAGTTCCATTTCTTTTATAGGATAATTGTTTTCTTTTAATCCTAAAGCAACTTCTAATTGTACAACTCTTTTATCTTCTCCTGATACTTTCATTATTTTATTAGTTATAATATTTGTTGTACTTTCTATATTATCTACTGTGTTATTATCAACATATTCTAATTTTACTTCTCTTGAAGCTTTTATGGTAATATCTTTTTGTGTACTATCCATGTATTTACCATTTAAATTCAACTTACTTACCGCACTTAATAAACCTGCATCAAATATCTCCTTATTAACAGGTTTGATTTTCAAATCAACTTGTGCTGTAGTTCCAGCATTTATTTGATTTAACACTATTTTACTATCTTCAATTTTGTTTATATATTGATTACTTTGCTGTGTGTCAATAGTAAAATTACTATTTTCCAAAGTAATTTCTCCATTAAAATATCCTTCTTTTTTTACATTAATTAATAAAGATAAGATATTCCCTTCCTTTAATTGTGCATCAAATTCTACATTTTGATGATTTGTAGCTATACTACTTGCTGCATAGCTTACTAATCCATAGCCAACGTAAATAAAGTTAGCCATAGTTAAAGTTGCTAACAATATAACGACTGTCACTATTTTTAATACTTTATTTTTCATAGTAATCCTCCTTAGATTATAATATCTCTATGTACCATTATAACTCTCTTTTCCATTTTTTTCAATACTTTTAAGCGTTTTTCGATACTTTTTATGTTAATTATTGTTTTATTGTTACGGAAACACAATTTAATTTTATTTGTTATAAATATTACATTTTTGTATCAGTTTTATTACATTATAAATATATATCTGTTTTATGTCATAATTTAAGCCTCATTTCTTTGTAACATTTATACTTTTTATTTCATATAATAATACATAGTTAAGAGATTTATGAATATATTTATTTAAGAGGTGATATTTTTGAGTGACTTTAATTTTGATGAAAATACAATAAACAAATTAAAAAATATGATGAATAAGGGAGAACTTAATGATGTTGTTTCTCAAATTCCCCCAGAAATGATACAAAATTTCTCTTCCATGATGCAAAATACTTCTCCTTCCCAAGACCAATCAAATAATTCAAATACTAACGGAAATACAGAATCAGAGCAAAACTCTTCAAATAATTCTTTTAATTTTAACAATATAGATATGAATACTATTTTAAAAATGAAATCTGTTATGGAAAAAATGAACAACAAAAATGATCCAAGGTCAAATTTATTATATTCTTTAAAGCCCTATTTAAGAGAAGGCCGAAAAGAAAAATTAGACCAATATGCTAACTTATTAAATGTAGCTAAAATTGCTGAATTATTAAAAAATGATAATAAGGAGAATCCTAATGCCTAGTTTTCCATTTTTTAGATTTCCTTATCAAAATCAATATTATCCCTACTATACTAATTATAATAGACCTATAATTCAAAATACTAATAACTCAAATCCTAATATTAATTCAATTCCTTCAGAGGATTTTGAAAAAGAGCAAAAAGAAAATTCAGAGCAGAAAAAAAGATCATTTAAATATAATTCTTTCGGTCCAATTCATTTTGCAAATCCATTTGTTGAAACGAATTTAGATGAACCTATTTTAGAAATATTAGGAATCGAATTATATTTAGATGATCTTATAATACTTGGATTACTGTTTTTCCTTTACAAAGAAGAAGTTCATGATGAGATGTTATTTTTATCATTAATTTTACTATTATTAACTTAAGCTTTATTTATTCAATAACAATCTTATCTTCAACCACACTAATATATGCTTGTTTATGCAATGGTTCTTCTTCTCTGTCTATCTCTTTAACTATATTAGCTATTCTAACTTGTACAGCATCAAACAATCCAGCTGCAATTATAGCTTGCTTATTACCTTTTGCGCCTGCATGGGCTAAACCTCTAAGCGTTCCTAGAACTACAATATTATCAGATGCAATTACTTCTGCTCCAGAGTTTACATCTCCTAATATTATTATGCTTCCTTCTGTTTCTAATTTTTGTCCAGAACGAAGAGAACCTCTATGAAATTTTGTCTCTGATATTGCTATTTTTCTTTCAAAAGTTTTCTTTATGCTAGATAACCCTAGGCTTTTTGGCATGTCAAAATCTATTTCAACATCTATCTTGTCTTTAATTATTTCTTGGATTTCATCAATTTCTTTATTTTTTAATACTTTTCCAGTTACTTTTATAGGTGTTTTTTCTTCTTTATATAATTTTTTTAACTCTGGAAGCTTCTTTTTCAATGCTTCTACAATATTTTCTTGTTCTGCATTTTCATTTAATTTTATTAAGATTTGGTCCTTTTTTAAATTAATACTTACACTACTACTCCTCATTTTTACATCCTTTCTTATTTATTTTTTAGTTTAATATTTGTACATATGGAGTTGCACTCATATCTTCTTCTACATTTTGAGTGTTCATTCCAAAATATTCAGCCATAATATCTCTAACTACTTCTGCTGTATAGTTTCCATGTCCACCATTTTCTACCATAACAACAATTGCTATTTCTGGATTTTCAAAAGGTGCAAAACCTACAAACCATGCATGTACTTTATTTCCTGCAGCTTCTGCAGAACCTGTTTTCCCTCCAACGCTAATATTAAAATCTTTAAATCTTACATATGCTGTTCCTCCTGAATCACTTGTAACAGATTTCATTCCTTCTAAAACAGCATTCAAATAGTTTTGATTGATATTTATTTCTTCTGAATTATCATCTTCTATTCCCAACTTGCTATTTACAAACTTATTAATTTCTTCTCTTGAAGCTTCTGAACCATCTGCATTTCTTATTGTCTTTATAATTGTAGGATCTATTTTATGACCTCCATTTGCAAGCATACTAATATATCTTGCCATTTGTATAGGACTAAATTCATTATCATATTGACCTATTGCAGATTGAAGAGTATCACCTGCGCTCCATGGTTCATTATTATGTAGTTTTTGTTTTGATTCTTTTCCAGACACCACTCCTGCTGTTTCTCCTCTTAGTTCTATTCCTGTTTTACTTCCTAATCCAAAATATTTAGCAAACCTTACTAAAGTATCAATTCCCATTCTATCTGCTGTTTCATAAAAGAAATAGTTACAAGATTTTTCAATTGCACCAGATACATCTAAATATCCATGTCCCCTATGATAATCTGTATAATACCAACATTTAGGTTGATAATCTCTATATTTTGTATAAATTCCTGTATCATTGATTTTAGTATTTGTATTTATAACTCCTGATTCTAGTCCAGCTATTGCTGTTACCATTTTAAATGTTGATCCTGGTGAGTAAGAATTTTGTATTGCTTTATTTACTAGTGGCTTTGCTTCATTGTTCGTATAATTATTCCATGCTTCTTGACTAATTCCTCCTACAAAGTCTGCCGGATTATAATCTGGATAACTAGCCATTGCAAGTATCTCTCCGCTATTTACATTCATAACTACACATGCACCAGCTTTTGCATCATATGCTTTTCCAAATCCACCACTTGCAATTTTTTGAATATTGGCTGCTAATGCATTTTCAGTTACTTTTTGTAAATTTGCATCAATTGTAAGTACTACATCAGAACCGGCCACTGCTTCCTCTGATATATATTCTGCAGTTGTAGTTCCTTCTACGTCCATATCTATTTGCTTTGTTCCATTTTTTCCTTTTAGATACTCTTCAAACACAGATTCAATTCCTGTTTTTCCGATAAGATCGTTTTGACTATATGTATTTTTTCTTGACTCATATTCTTCTGAACTAATTTGTGATGCATATCCTAATATATGTGATGCCAAATTTCCAGATGTGTATTCTCTTACTGGCTGTACTACAATATTTATTCCAGTAAATTTATCTGAACTTTCACTAAATTCTGCTACTGCTTCTCTTGGTATGTTTTTAGCAATAGTTACAGATTTTGTACTACTATATCCCTTTTGTGCCAATTCATATCTAATAGCAATAATTTTTCTTATTTCTTGTACATCATTTGTATTTTTTATTTTATATTTGTCTTTAAATTTGTAAAAAGCTTCTTCTGCCGTAATATTTTCGTTTAAATTATTCGACTTCTTCCATTTTTGAAGTGTCTCATCAGAAATTTTGAATTCAAATGGGTCTATATTAATAGGAAATGAATCTACATATGATATTTCATACTTTTCCAATACTTCAATCATGTTTAATATATCTTGATTTAATGTATCATTATCGACTTTGCTTTTATACATTTCAAGTGAAAATTCCATTTTAGATGTTACAAGTGAAGTACCAGTTTTATCTAATATCGCTCCTCTAGATGCTTCTAAAACACTCTCTCTTGTAAGCCTAGTATTTGATTGTTCTCTATATTCCGCTCCATAAATAATTTGAAGGCTAAATAGTTTGACAATCAATATAATTCCTACTATATATATAATAACTGTTAAAATATTATATCTTAAATTAACATTTGCTACTTTTCTATTTCTCGCCAAACTTACACCTTCTTTCTATTTTTCTAATTATTAAAAATATCTAGTTAATATTTTATTTCCTTTATATTCATTTTCTATATAATATCCAAACTTTTGAATTAATGGGTATAAAATAATAGTCATTATTACATTGTAAATAGTTTCTATAATTAAGATTATTATAAAATTAAATATCTCAACATTTGTTGCTAAAAAAATGTAATTTAAGAAATACTTTAATACTTCAAATATTATAGTTGCTCCCGAAACCATGAACATAATTGTCATCCTACTATCTTTAGAAAAGTTTTTATCAAAAACTGCAGCTAAAAATCCTATAACTCCTAAAGTCCCCGCATAAATTCCTATTTTATTTCCTAATAAAAAGTCTAGTACAACACCTATTGCAACACCATATGCCGTTCCCATAGTTCTACTTGCAAATAATCCAATAAACAATACTAGAATCACAAATAAATTAGGCATTACTCCTGCTATATTGAACCAACTAAAAAAGTTTGATTGTAAATAATATATAATAATTGTTGTAACTATTAAAGCAATATTAATCACTGTCTTTTTCAATTTGTTCACCTCTCTCTTATTTATTTGTGATAACTAAAACTGTATCTAATTTATCAAAATCTACTGCTGTTTCTACTAACGCATATCTATCAGTCATATTCTGCGTATTTGTTACTTTTTTAACTGTTCCAATATGAATTCCTTTTGGATAAATTCCACCTAGCCCCGAAGTTTCAATACTATCTCCTTGTATAATATTAGCATCTGTTGGTATATACATTGCTTTTAATGATGATTTTTCATCTAATGTTCCCTTACATACTATACTATCTTTCGTTGTACTCATTGAGCAACTTACAGAACTTGCAGTGTCTATTATAGTTTGAACTTTCGCTGTCGTATCAGTTACTGAAATAACATGTCCTACAAGTCCTTCATTTCCGATTACTGTCATATTTTCTTCTACACCATCTTTTTTTCCTATATTGATTATAATTGTTTTTGAATAATTACTAATATCTTTATTAATTACATACCCTGGAATAGTTTTATATTCTCCATATTTCTCTGTTAAATTTAGATATTCTTTTAATGTTTCATTTTGTGTCTTTATATTTTCCAATTCTCTTAATGATTGTTCTAATTCACTATTCTTTTGTTTTAACTCTTTATTTTCATCTTTTAAATTATTTATATCTGTAAAAAATGTGTTATTTCCACCTAATTTATTTTTTAAGTATGTTAAACCATTTTGTATTGGCATAATTAAATTAGTAGCTGCATTTTCAATGAAATTACTATTTGTTTCACCATTTGAAAATATAACAACTAAAATTAGTATAATTATTGTTATTATAATTCCAATTATCCCATTCTTTTTATTTCTGTACATCTTTTACTCCTTTTTTCTTATAAAAATTTTTATAATTTTTATAGTTTTTTATCTTCTACTTCTAGCATTAACGAGAACTCTTTTTAATCTTTCTATATCTTCTAAAGTTTTTCCAGCTCCTCTTACTACACAATCTAAAGGTTCTTCAGCTACATAAACAGGCATTCCTGTTTCTAAACTTAATAGTTTGTCCAAATTTTTAATTAAAGCTCCCCCACCTGCTAAAACTATACCTTTTTCCATTATATCTGAAGCTAGTTCTGGTGGAGTTTTTTCTAATGTCATTTTTACTACTTCTACAATTTTGTTAATTGATTCTTGAATTGCATCTTGTATTTGAACTGAAGTTACTGTTATATTTTTAGGTAAACCATTTCCCAAGTCTCTTCCTCTTATCTCCATTGAAGTTTCTGTCATTAATGGCATTGCACATCCAATTTGCATTTTTATTTGTTCTGCTGTAGTTTCTCCTATTGCTAAATTTTCTTCTTTTTTAATATAATTTACAATATCCTCATCTAACTCGTCTCCTGCAACTCTCAAAGAATGACTTACAACAATTCCTCCAAGAGAAATAACTGCTACCTCTGTAGTTCCTCCTCCAATATCAACAATTATATTACCACTTGGCTCTCCTACATCTAAAGATGCTCCAATAGCTGCTGCCATTGGTTCTTCAATTAAATACACTTCTTTTGCACCAGCTTGCAAAACTGATTCTTCCACAGCTCTTTCTTCAACTTCTGTAATTCCAGATGGAACTCCAACAACAACTCTTGGTTTTCCAATATTATATCTTTTAGCTACCTTTCCAATTATATTTTTAAGCATTAATTGTGTTGCTGTAAAGTCAGCAATAACTCCATCTTTTAAAGGTCTTACTGCTTTAATTTGTTCTGGTGTTCTTCCTAACATTTCTTTTGCTTCAGTACCTGTTGCCACAATATTTCCTGTTTTTCTATCAATTGCTACAACAGATGGTTCTTTTAATATAATTCCTTTTCCTTTTAAAGTTACTAAAATATTTGCTGTTCCTAAATCTATTCCAATATCTTTTGATCCCCATGTAAAAAATTTCATAAAATTCATTTTATCTAAACTCCTCCCTACTTGTCTTATATACCAATTTAAGAAAACATTTTTGAAAATATACTAGTATAATTCATATTACCTATAACCAAATGATCTAATAGTTGTATTCCCATTAGCTCAGATATTTCGTATAATTGTTCTGTAAAGACTATATCTTGTTTGCTTGGCGTTGAATCTCCACTAGGATGATTATGTACTACTATAATTTTAGGTGCTTTCATTTTTATTGGTTCTGATAAAATATCTTTTATTGAAACATTAGCAAAATTACTTCCACCTGTTGCTATATCTTTTATTTTTTGTATTTCATTTTTATTATTTAAAACAATAATTTTTACTTTTTCACTTTTTTCAAATTTCAATTCACTCATTAATATTTTAGCTAAATCATGTGGCTGTTTTATGGTTATAGCCTTATAATTTGATGTTTTAAACATTCTAATTGCTATTTCTGTTACGGCTTTTAATTGAATTGCTTTTACTTTTCCTATTCCCTTTATTTGCATTAACTCTTCTATTGATAGCGCTTGTAAATAAGATAAATCTTCTGTATCTGTATCATTTAATTTTAAAATTCTTTGTGCTAATTCTACTGATGTCTCATCCTTCGTCCCTGTTTTTATAATAATTGCTAATAATTCTGCATTAGACAATGTTTTTTCACCATATAATTCTAATTTTTCGTATGGTCTTTCTGATTTTGGTAATTCTTTCATTTTTATGGACAAAATATTTCCATTCCTTTCTTATCTAAATTGCCCCTATTTTGTCTTTTATATTTTTTTATATATAAATATTGCTAGTACCATACCTATAATACTTGATATACTTATTTTAAACATAAGTGCAAAAGTAATTTTAACAACACTTAAGTCTAAAACTATTGGATTTTCTAATCCAAAAACTTGATTATAAGAAAGCCACCAAAGCCAATCTACTTTAGATGCTAATTCTCCCAGCAATCCTCCTACCACTAACCCTGACAAAATAAATATTAGTAGTATCCATATATTTTTTTCTTTTGTTGCCATTATTTATACCTCCAAAAATTTTATTTTTCCTTACGGATATTCATTTTTAACACAGTAGTATTATATATTGAATTAGCAATTTTTTCAAGTAAATTTATGTAATTTCACTTGAATTATAAAATTTAATATGCTATATTAACAAAATCTAAAAATTTAATTACCAAAAATTATACATTTCAATATAATAATACTAGTAGTATAATATAATTAATAAGTATTTAAGGGGGATCTTATCTTTATGAAAATAGAAAAATTAACCGAAAATAAAATACGTGTCATTGTTAAGCCTTCAGATTTAGATATAAAAAACTTAGACATTCGTTCATTTATGACAAAGGCTTTAAAGGAACAAAACTTTTTTACAAATATGTTAAAAAAAGCAAAAGAAGAAGTTGGCTTTAATACTGATGGTTGCAAACTATTAATAGAAACATTTTCTTCATCTGATGATATTTTTATTTTTACCATAACAAAATATTCTCCTCAAGAATCTCAAAAAAATTCTAATGTTTCGAATAAAAAACTCACAGTAAAAAGAAAAACTGTAAACTTTTTATCTAATCAAGAAATTTATAGATTTACAAACTTTGATGAATTTTGTAATTTTTGTGAATGTATTAATAATACTGAAAATCTTGATATAAAAAGTTTATCTAAAAATATTTCATTATATTTATATAATGATACATATTACTTAATTATAAAGAACATCAATACTTCTTATCAATATAAAAAAACATTTTATTCTATAGCATCTGAATTTCTTACACCTTTTTCATGTTCAAATAGTTTTGAATCAAAATTACTCGAACACGGAACGGCTATTATGAAAAAAAATGCTATTACAAAAGGAATTGATTATTTTATTTCTAAATGACATAAAAGGCGGATATGATTTATATACCCGTCTTTTTATATTAATAAACATAGTTTTGTGGATTATACGCTACTCCATTTACTCTTACTTCTAAATGCAAATGTGGGCCAGTCGAATTTCCTGTTGAGCCTACTGCAGCAATAGTTTGTCCTTGTGATACGGTAGTTCCTGCAGATACATATAATTTACTACAATGTCCATAATAAGTTTGTACTCCATTTGAATGAGTAATAACTATCATATTACCATATGATCCTTTATATCCTGAAAAAGTTACTGTTCCTGATGCTGCTGCTTGAATTGGTGTTCCTGTAGAAGTCGCAATATCTAATCCCGTATGTGAAGATCTTCTTATTCTACTTCCTGCTCCAAATCTAGATGTTATAATACCAGATACAGGTCTAATCAAAGAAATTCCAAGACTTGTTTTCGCTGTAGATGTAGTTAATGCTGTATTTACACTTCCTGTCGCAGCATATTTATTAGTAGTTGATGTTTTATTACTAGTTTTAGCTACTGTTACTTTTTTAGGTTGTTCTACATATAATTTTGATATTGCTTCTTCTGATGATATTAAATCTTTTATATCAGTCTCATATTTCTCTACTATAGATATTTTGTCCATATTAGTACTATTTTTTTCTTTTAATGTATTAACAACTCCTTCTGCTTCTTCGAAATTTGAAACATATAATTTTTCTTCTTCGTTTTCCGCTATTGCATAATATCTATAATAAGTCGTTCCTTCTTCTTTTATTTTATTAAATATTTCATCATCGTTTGTCACTATATCTTTTTTTAGCAAACATAATTTATATTCTGGAAGATCAGCTAACTGTACAAATGCAACATTTTTATTAGTCCCGTCTCCATTTTCAACATAATCATTAATTTTATGTTGTAGCTTTGTTCTATCGCCAGTATATCCTACTTGTTCTCCTTTTATAAATACGCTATATGTTGGTTTGTAGAGAAAAGCAATTATACCTACAATTAAAAAAGCTGCTATCATAAAGAGAATTGTGAATTTAATTCCTCTTCTCGTATGTACTAATACTTTTTTAAACATTATTCTTTATCTCCTTTGTATCTTTATACATAATTATACTTTTTTTGTAATCATATTGTAATATTTCTTTTTTTGCAAAGAGACTGCTTCTCTAATTTCCGTAAATTTTTAAGCTTTTCTTAATATTATCTTATTTTTATTCCATTTATCTCTCATTTTCACTTTAAGAAAGTACTATTATTTTTATTAGCGTTATAAAACTCGACTAAAAAACAAATCGAAAACCTGTATAATTTATATTAATTTTATATTTAGCTTTCCACAATTTTTTTGCTTCAATCTTATACAAGTAAAGTTGTGTTCAACATTTAAATAAGCTAAAATTTTAAATTCTATTTATAAAATTTAGAATTTAAAACTCTAGCTCTAGTTAATATTCTATATATTATTGTTGCACTTCATTTTTAACAGTATTAATTTCTGTTACACTTGCTTTTTGTGCAGGAACGTAATATCCCTTTGCTTGAGCTATTTTAAATAACTCATATTGAAAACTTTCATCATTATTTCTAATTTGTTGAAAAGCTTGTCTTAATTGCATATTTTCAGCTTCTGATATTGCTGTTTGATATGCTGTTAAATCAGATTTTACACCAGCTAAAATGTCATTTACCATTACTTTTTCGTCCATGTTTATTCTCCTTTCTACTAATTATTTAAAAAACTTATTAGTTTTTGTTTTGTGTTTAATGCATCTTGTGCGGATTTTGCAAACAATTGCTTAATTTGTGGGTCAACAGCTTGTGAAGAATAAGTGTTCAATTTTTGGTAAGCATTTTCATGTGCACCTATTAAATGTCTTAAATTTTGTAATTCCATTTGATTTAAATCTGCCATTTTTATACTTCCTTTCTTTTTGTTATTCTTAAATTATATTTTCCATTTTTAATTTTTTTATTCAAAACAAAAACATTATTACTTTTTTAACTCAAAAATATTTTAAGTTTCGGCTTTTTTGTTGTATAAGAGGACAATGGGCGATAAATCCATAATTTATCACCCATTACCGTTTTATACAATAAAAAAGTAAAACAAAAATTTTGTCTTACCTTTTATTACTTTATCCTATTATTTCTAAATTAGCAAATTTGGCCATAAGCCTTTTATGACCTACTTTATTAAAGTCAATATCAACTTTTAAATCTTCTCCTTCTGGTTCTACTTGATTAATAATTCCCTCTCCAAATTTCTTATGAAATACTTTGACTCCTGATTTATATTTTGATAAATCTATATTACTTGTTGATTTTTTTGATAAATTATTTAAAAAACTTTCTGCAGTTCTAAACATAAATCCATTATTAGTATTATTAGAACTTGCTGCTACAGTTGCTTTTTGTTCTTCTATTTTATATGTTTTAATATTACCGTTATTTCTACTTCCATAACTCCATGTATATTGTGAATCTTTAAACATTTGCTCCTTATTTTTAGTTTCTCCGAAAGCTTCATCATATCCTTCTAATAATTCCTGTGGAATTTCATTTAAAAATCTAGAAACTGGATTATAACTAGTAGAACCAAAAATAGTTCTTTGCTTACTACAAGTCAAGAATAAATTTTCTTTTGCTCTTGTTATTCCTACATAACATAAACGTCTTTCTTCTTCTAATTCTTTTGGCTCAGAAATAGATTTATATCCTGGGAATATTCCTTCTTCCATTCCTACTAAAAATACAACTGGGAATTCTAGACCTTTTGCACTATGTAAAGTCATTAATGTTACATATTCTTCTCCTTCTTCTAAATCATCTATATCGCTAGAAAGAGTTATTCCTTCTAAAAATGTACTTAAACTATTTTCAGCTTCTTCCTCTTCAAATTCGATGGCAACTGTTAAAAATTCGTCTAAGTTTTCTATTCTATTTTCAGCTTCTACAGTATTTTCGTTTTCTAATGCTTTTGTATATCCTGATTTTTTTAAGGTTAATTTTATTAACTCTGAAATTGTTAATTCATCTTTTTTTGCTTTTAACTCTTCTATACAATTTATAAACTCTCTAGAATTTAAATATACTCTATTTAATCCATATTGTTCTGCATCTTTTATTATTTCATACATTGATATTCCATTTGCTTCTGCAAGTTGTTCAACTTTATCTAAACTAGTTTTTCCAATACCTCTTTTAGGTTCATTAATAATTCTTTTTAAACTTAAATTATCATTGCTATTTTGAATTAATCTTAAATAAGCAATAATATCTTTAATTTCTTTTCTTTCATAGAATTTTAATCCACCAATAATTTTATATGGAATATTTTCTCTCCTTAAGATATCTTCAATTGCTCTTGATTGTGTATTCATTCTATATAATATTGCAAAATCTGAATATTTATAATATTCTTCTCTTCTTAAATGTTCCATTTGCTCTACAATATATGTGCCTTCATCATATTCATTTTGTGCTTGATATACTCTTGGTAAATTTCCTTCCTCGTTTTGTGTCCATAACTCTTTTTTATATTTTACTTCATTATTTTTAATTACACTATTTGCTGCTTTTAATATGTTTCCTGTACATCTGTAGTTTTGCTCTAATTTTATAATCTTTGTTCCTGGAAAATCTCTTTCAAAATTTAATATATTAGAAATATCCGCACCTCTAAAACTATAAATACCTTGATCATTATCTCCAACAACTGTTATATTTCCATTTTTAGAAGCAAACATTGTAACTAAAGTAAATTGTGCCTTATTAGTATCTTGATATTCATCTACTAAAACATATTTAAATTTATTTGAGTAATATTCAAGAACATCTTCATTTTCCATTAGAATTTTTATTGTATAATTTATAATATCATCAAAATCAATAGCATTATTTTCTCTTAATCTCTTTTGGTATAAATTATAAACAGATGCAATCTTTTCTTTTCTAAAATCTCCATTTGCTCTTGCTTGGTATTGTTCTGGTTCTAGCATTTCATTTTTTGCATTACTAATTTCAGAAAGAACCGCTCTATCTGTAAACATTTTATCATCAATTGCTAAATCTTTTAAACACCCTTTTACTAATGTCTTTTGGTCAGATGTATCAAAAATAATAAATGAAGAATCAAATCCAATTCTATCAATGAATCTTCTTAGAATTCTAACACAAATAGAATGGAATGTACCCATCCAAATATCTTTTGCAGCTTCTCCCACTAAGCCCTCTATTCTTTCTTTCATTTCATTTGCAGCCTTATTAGTAAAAGTAATCGCTAATATATCCCAAGGATGAACGCCCTTTTCTCCAATTAAATAAGCTATCTTATGTGTTAATACCTTAGTTTTACCACTTCCAGCACCAGCTATAACCAAACAAGGTCCTTCTGTATTAACCACAGCCTCATATTGTTTATCATTTAATCCTTTTAAAATATCTTGCATCAAATCTTCCTTTCTCGAAACACAAGGGACAGGTATCAAATGTCTCATTTTTATGTCGTTTTTTGTCGCTTTTCTTGTTTAATTCTATATATTTCTTTTTTTTAATATTTTAATTTTTTATATTTTTTCAAATGTCTGTTTGCATTTTACTATATCCCTATATAAAAAGCAAGTGAATTTTAAAAATTACTTGCTTTTGTTGTTACAGTTAAGTAAGAAATGTTTATATTTCTTATATTTTTAAATTATAGTGTTGTTGCAAAAATCCCTATAATAAATCCTATCATATTTCCAAGTGCTGTCATCCTTCCTTGATAAAGTTTATTAGATTCTGGTATAAGTTCTCCGAGATACAATATATAACATTGCCCCTGCTGCAAAACTTAAACATATTGAAATTACAACTTGTGATATAGATCCAATAATTACTCCAAAAAACGCTCCTATACCTGTAGTAATTCCTGATAATATAACATAAAAAATCACTTTTGATATTTTCATTCCTCCATTTTTCATAGGAACTGCCATTGATATACCTTCTGGTATATCATGTAAGCAAATCGCTATTGCTAAACTTAATCCAAGCTTTAATGATGCTTCAAATCCTGAACCAATTGCTAAACCTTCTGGGAAATTATGAATAGCCAAACCAATTGACACAATAATACCAGTTTTTAATAAATTATTTTCCATACCCTTAGTTTTAGAATTTACACTAAACTTTTTTTCTACTAATATATCACAAAAAATCATAGACACAATGCCTATAATCGTTCCAATAATCACATTAACAATATTACTAATCCCTAATGCTTCCGGTAATAAATCAAAACATATAACAGACATCATAAGACCTGATGCAAATGCTAATATAAAACTTAAAAATTTATTAGAATGTTTTTTAATTACCACTCCTATTATACCACCTAATGTAGTTCCAAATGTTCCAAAAAATAGTCCTAAAATAGTTGTCTTTAATATCTCCATAATCCACCTCTTTATATTTTTTATAATACAAAAACAAACTCTCTAAAATATCCTTTATTCAAGTCTATTTTAAAGAGTTTATTTTTATTACTCTTACTTCTTATTATTACAACCTTGGTGGTAATTCCATTTGTTTTATTATATTTCCATCAACATCTTTTAAAATTAATTCTTTATCTGTGAATATCAAATAACTATGTTTAGAATTTCCTCTAGGCAAAGAAATTGAACCTGGATTTGCAAATATGATTCCATTTTCTTCTATAATAAATCCTTCATGAAAATGTCCATACATCATTATATCCATTTTTATACCTAATGGAGGTAATCTATCCATATTATATTTATGTCCATGTGTCAAAAATACATTATAGCCATTAATATTTATTTCTACATTTTCTTTAAAATCAAATTCAGATATTGTCTGGTCTACTTCGCTATCACAATTTCCTTTTATCACAATTAACTTCTCTTTTAAAGAATTTAATATTTTTGCTACTTCCATTGGTTTATATTCTTGTGTTAATTCATTTCTCGGTCCATGATAATATAAATCTCCTAATACAATAATCTTATCCGGTTCTTCTTTTTTATTTATTTCTTTTATCTTTTTAGCATAATAGCTTGAACCATGAATATCTGATATAACTAATACTTTCATAAGAGGCTTCCTTTCAATCTGTTTTACTCGTCTCCCTTTAATCTTTCTGCTCTATCAGCAGCAATCAAATTGTCTATCATTTCATCAATATCCCCATTTAAGAAATTCTCCATCTGATATACACTCATTCCTATTCTATGATCTGTAATTCTTCCTTGAGGATAGTTATAAGTTCTTATTTTCTCACTTCTATCTCCGGAACCAACTTGAGATTTTCTACTATTTGCAATTTCACTATCTTGTTTTTGTTTTTCTATTTCATAAAGTTTTGTTCTTAACATTTTCATTGCATTATCACGATTTTGGAATTGTGATCTTTCAGTTTGACACTCAACAACAATTCCTGTTGGCTCGTGTATAAGTCTTACGGCTGATGAGGTTTTGTTTATATGTTGTCCTCCAGCTCCTGATGAACGGAAAACTTCCATTTTTATATCTGCAGGATTTATTTCTATTTCAACATCTTCAACTACTGGAAGTACTGCAACAGTAGCAGTTGAAGTATGAATTCTTCCACTACTTTCTGTATCTGGTACTCTCTGAACTCTATGAACTCCACTTTCAAATTTTAATCTACTATATACACCTTTACCAGTAATCATGAAAGATATTTCTTTATATCCTCCTAGCCCTGTTTCGTTTTCATTTAATATCTCTAATTTCCAATGTTTCTTTTCTGCATACATAGTATACATTCTGAATAATGTTCCTGCGAAAAGTGCTGCTTCTTCTCCTCCAGCTCCTGCTCTTATTTCACATATTATGTTTTTATCATCATCTGGATCTTTTGGTATAAGCAAAACTTTTAGTTCTTCTTCCAATTTTGGTAATTTTTCTTTACTAGCATAATATTCTTCTTCTGCTAGTTCTTTCATATCTGGGTCTTGCATTAACTCTTCTGCTTCTTCCATTGATTGTTTTATTTTTTTATATTCTCTAAACTTTAGAACAATCTCTTCCATACTTGCATGTTCTTTCATAGCTTTTTGCCATTCAGTTTGATTTGCTATTACTTCTGGATCTGATATTATTTTTGTTAATTCCTCATATCTCTTTTCCACAGCTTCTAATTTTTCAAACATATAGATCTTTCCTTTCTTTTTTTGCTTAGGCTATTATACTATAATTTTATACTTTTTACAAGTCATTAACTTTTTAAGTTTATAGTTCAATCAAATTATAAGGTACTTTTATTTTTTCTAATATTTCTTTTTCACGATTTGTACAAGTAAATAAAATGATTTGATGTGTTTTATATTTTTCATCTAAATATTTTAATATGTTTGTTAAACGTTCTGTATCATAATAAGCAAAAGCTTCATCTAAAATTATTGGCAAATTCTCTTCTGATAATTCATCTATCATAGAAAGTCTTAATGATAAATATAATTGATCTATTGTTCCAATACTTAATTTTGATGCCGGAACATAATTACCACTTTCTAATTCAACTATTAAACCTTGTTCATCATTAAACATAATTTTTGAATATTTTTTTTCAGTTATTTCAGAAATATTTTTAGATAACTCTTGTGTAAACTTAGGGGTTACCGTATTTCTCATTTCTTCATAAGATTCAGCTAATATTTCTTTTGCCAATTCAAAACTTAAATTCAATTTATTTAAAGTTGACATTCTTTCGTTATTGTTAACTAATTCTTCTTCGATTTTTGATAGATTATCTAATTTAGGTTCTATATTTTTTTTATCTAATTCTAATGTATGTGATCTGATTTTTTTATTATTTATTTCATTTTGTAATTTTTCGATTTCATAATTTATATTTTCTAAATTAATAAAATTAATAATTTCACTTTTTTCTATTTTATTTAAATATTTATTTTTTATTTTTTCTTTTTCTAAATTTATTTTTAAATTTAAATTAGATTTTAAATTATTTATTTCTTTTTCTAAATTATTATTATTTTTCTCTAATAAATTAATTTCATTATTTAAATTATTTATTTCCAAATTTATTTTCTCTATATTTTTTAAATTATTTTCATCAATATTTTTTTGTTTTTTTATTTTTTTATTTAATTTATTTTTTGAAATAATAAAATAAATTAAAGTCATTGGTACTGTAAGCAGAAAAATATAATTAATTAATTTATTTTTTATAAAAATAAATTGTAAGAAATTAATAATTAATAAAAAAATAAATACTATTATTATTTTTTTATTTAATTTATTTTTTTCGTTATTTATTTTTTTATTATTTTTTGTTTTTTCATTATTTATTTCAAAAATATTTTTATTTTCATTTTTTATTTTATTTATTTTTTCTTTTATTAATTTTATTTTTTCTAT